>Ga0255427_1147_pt1 | contig 14011 bp, 13 predicted proteins | sample ANMaggSeSYBR02D9_FD_182671 | JGI IMG/M metagenome (GOLD analysis project Ga0255427, IMG submission 182671) | Sediment cell enrichment communities from methane seep in Santa Monica Basin, California, United Staets - ANME aggregate JGI... | ecosystem: Environmental > Aquatic > Marine > Cold seeps >... | reverse complement strand
TAGGGCTAAATTGTTCGGAGATACTGGCTGTGAGGGAAAGATTTATTGCCTCTTCAGCATCAATTATTCTTATAAAGTTATTGATCTGCCAGATATGTCTCGAAATAAAATTATGGACAATATGTTCCAGTGGGTAAGACAAGACCTGTCGAACTTAGGGGGAGTGAAGATGTCACTTGTCGCCAGTCAGGACGGCTATATCTTTAGCCAGACTGCCGAACCCAATATAGAAAAATATGCAAAGGCCTCAGCAACAATGTTGAGAACTGCAGATATTGCCGTATCAAGATCCGGGCAGAATTGTTCAAAGGTTATCATTGATTATCCCAATGAAAGACTGATTGCGATTCGTGCAGGACCCAAGGCTCTTGTTGCCGTATTGATCGAACCTGACACAAAACTGGATCCGATTGTCCTTGAACTGGACAAAGTAGCTCGGAAAGTCCAGGAAATACTGTAGTCCAAAAACTAAATATTTAAGCGTAATCACACCTTTTTAGCCAAAAAATATCACTATATAGGGGCACTCCTTTGAACGGACCGACCAAACCCATAATATTAGGTATAGAAGGGACTGCATGGAACTTAAGTGCAGCCATTGTGGACACATTTGATGTAATAACCGAAGTAACCTCTACATATGTTCCACCAACCGGAGGCATCCATCCCAGGGAAGCATCCCAGCACCATGCTGACCATATTAAGAACGTAATATCTGCGGTACTTGCAAATGCCAGGGATAGAGGAATTGCCCCTGGCGATATCAATGCTATAGCTTTTTCCCAGGGTCCGGGGCTGGGGCCATGCCTGCGCACCGCTGCCACTGCGGCCCGGGCACTATCCCTTTCACTCGATATACCACTTATCGGCGTGAACCACTGTGTTGCACATATAGAAGTGGGGCGCTGGAAGACACCATCACAGGACCCGGTGGTACTGTATGTGAGCGGGGCAAATTCCCAGGTACTGGCTTACAGGGCTGGGCGTTACCGTGTGTTCGGTGAAACACTGGATATTGGTATTGGTAATGCTCTTGATAAATTTGCCAGGGGTGCGGGGTTACAGCATCCGGGCGGTCCCAAGATCGAGGAGTTTGCTAACAATGCATCATCCTATGTACCGCTGCCCTATGTTGTGAAGGGAATGGACTTTTCATTTACGGGCCTGTCCACTGCTGCATCCGCTGCCCTGAAAACATCCCCTATAGAAGATGTGTGTTTTTCATTTCAGGAAACCGCATTTGCAATGCTGGTGGAGGTCACGGAAAGGGCGGTGGCGCATACCGGTAAGAACGAGATACTGCTTGCAGGCGGTGTGGGTGCCAATATGCGGCTACGGGAGATGCTTGAGATCATGTGCAATGAGCGGGGCATATCGTTCTATGTGCCTGAGAAACGGTTCATGGGTGATAACGGCAGCATGATAGCATACCTTGGGCTTCTGATGTTCGAGCAGCAGAACCTGTTGCCGCTAAATGAATCACATGTTCGGCCTAATTACAGGCCCGATGATGTTGTGGTTACCTGGCGCGGGGATTGACCTGGTCGGATACTGTATGCGGATAATTAAAAAGCATATCGCGAAAACTCATGTGATGAACAACAGTTCAGGGTGCTTACACGGAAAATATACTCTAAAATGAAAGGCTATCTTGGAAATGCTGTAACTTCACTTATGAAGAAATGGATTGATGAAATGACGCAAAAGCAGATTTCAGAAAGGGAAATAACATTACTTGAAAAAGGGTTCGATATGGGAGAACTCAAATTCAAATCAAGGGAAGAGCTGCATGAAAGATGATATCTTCCTTGTAGATACTATACTACTCCGTAAGTATAATTTAGAACTTCATATGACTGCCACAGAGCTCACAGAGAGCACAGAGAGAGGAGTTTGGAGCGGAAAAAGCATCTCGGTGTTCTCTGTGGCAGAAAGTTACAAAAAACAGATACGGTTTAGTATAATATACTTACAAAGAACACCCGGGAATTTGGAAAAATTCCATGGATGACAGCCGTGAATCCATTTCTTAAATGTAACAAATCATGTAAATATGTTATTTGTTATATGTTTGCTATATTTAAGATCAATATTTAATGCCAGAGAAGGACTCTTCCCCACACTATAATTCCAAAATTCTTATCACTACCAACTCCAACTTAGCTTCATATGATCATCGACGCCCATGCCCACATCTTCCCTGACAAGATAGCCTCAAAAGCCATTGCCGGACTGGAACAGCAGTACGGCGTCAATGCCTGCGGCGAGGCTACCGTACCCGGTATACGCACCAGCATGCAGGCCGCAGACGTGGACGCCTCAGTTATACTTTCGGTTGCCACCACCCCGGCGCAGGTGGAGAGCATCAACAACTGGGTGGCAGAAATATCCACCTATGCGCCCTACTTTATCGGTCTGGGTGCCATGCATCCCGAATATCCCGACCCTGAGACAGAGATCCGGCGCATGAGGGAAATGGGGATCAAAGGTATCAAGCTGCACAGCGAGTTCCAGCACTTCTACCCTAATGAGGAGCGAATGTATCCTATTTACGAGGCGCTAAGCGACGATATGGTACTGGTGTTCCATGCAGGCGATGAGGTCACCCCGGTCAGGCACGTGCACACCACGCCAGACAGGATTGCCAGTGTACTGGACTCATATCCCGGGTTGAAAGTAGTAGCCGCCCACCTGGGAGGATACCGCTGCTGGGACGAGGTGGAGCGCCACCTTCTGGGCAGGGATCTGTATCTGGATACAGCCTATGTGTTCCCCATACCCGGGCACGAACACATCACAGTAAAGCGCATCATAGATATCATGGAGGCGCATGGGTTTGACAGGATACTGTTCGGCACCGATTATCCTTTCAGGGACCAGGATAGTGAAGTGGCCAATATACAGGGACTGGACATCGATGACAGGCATAAGGTTCTGGTACTGGGCGAAAATGCAGCCGCATTATTTAATATTGATACGAACGGGACGTGAAAAAAGATTGAGGACCATTGACTTAAACGACGCGAACAGTACCATTGTGATGGTAGACCAGACCCTGCTGCCTGTAGAATACAAGGTCATAGAATGCGACAACATCGCTTCCCTTACAGAGGCTATTTCGTCGCTGCGGGTGCGGGGTGCACCTGCACTGGGTGCGGCAGGGGGTTTTGGAATTGCCATTGCAGCCGCTCGCAGCAGTGCCAGTTCCATGGAAAAACTGCTGGACGAATTACGCAGGATAGGTGATGTCATAAAGGCAACCAGGCCAACTGCCGTTAATCTTGCCTGGGGTGTGGATAGGGTGCTGGATGCGGCCCGGGATGCATACGATACTGACAGCATACGCAGTATAGTCCTGGCCGAAGCAAAGGCCATTGCCAACGAGGACGTAGAATTGAACAAAAGGCTTGGTGCGCACGGTGCCGCTCTCCTGGAGGATGGCGATACTGTCATGACCCACTGTAATGCGGGCCGGATGGCCTGCGTAGACTGGGGCACAGCCCTGGGTGTAGTTCGAAGTGCCGTTGAGGCTGGCAAGGAGATAAAAGTGATCGCCTGCGAGACAAGGCCGCTGAACCAGGGAAGCAGGATAACCGCATGGGAACTTATGGAGGACAGCATCCCTGTGACACTGATAACTGATAGTATGAGCGGGCATGTGTTGCGGCAGGGTATGGTGGATAGCGTCATAGTGGGAGCGGACCGTATCACCCAGGATGCGGTGTTCAACAAGATAGGTACCTACACCCACAGCGTAGTGGCAAGAGAGCACGAAATTCCTTTTTATGTAGCTGCACCTGTTTCCACGTTTGATTTTGAGAGAATGGAAGACGAGGTGGAGATAGAACAACGGGACGCAGATGAACTGCGATATATTGCCAATTGCCAGGTTGCGCCCCTGGACGTGCCTGTGTACAACCCGGCCTTTGATGCCACTCCAATGGAGAACGTGACCGCTGTTATTACAGAGAACGGGATATTCAGGCCACCGTTCTTGCTGGATGAGGTCAGGATTGCGCATTAAGATATGGATGAATGTCGATTGTTTCTTGTATGTTAATTTGGATATATTGGTGGACCCGATATTGTAAGGCTCTTCACATAAAAGATTATAGAGTTGAATGATCAATATTATTTACCTGGAGACTTTATTCGTCCAGGTCAGATGAACCTATGTCAAGTTTGAGTAAGACTATTGAATCATAGAATAAAGTGTTTGCTCATGAGGTTTATATATAATTAAAACGGATGCACCATCATGCTTTTTGAGCCGATAGAGATAGCAGGATTGCATATCCAAAACAGGTTCGTGCGCTCGGCCACCCACGAATGGCTGGCAGGGGAAGACGGCACACCTACACCAGCCATAGGTGATATGTACGAGGAACTGGCAAAGTACGAAGTCGGGCTCATTATTTCAGGCTATTCTTACGTGAACCCGGCAGGCAAAAGCAGCCAGTGCCAGCAGGGTATCTATGACGACAGGTTCATCGAACCCTACAGGCAGATAACTGAGCGGGTGCATAAATACGGCAGCAAGATAGCACTCCAGATCGTCCATGGCGGCAGGCAGTCGCTGGTTACACCTGAATACCCACACACACTGGCACCATCGGCAGTTAAGGATTCATCTTCAGGCATAACACCGCAGGCCATGACCGAAGATCAGATACAGCAGACCATCGAGGATTTTGCCCAGGCTGTGCGCCGGGCACATGCGGCAGGTTTTGATGCGGTACAGCTTCACGTTGCACACGGTTTTCTTCTAAGCAGTTTTATCTCACCCTACACCAACCAGCGCACTGATAAATGGGGCGGGTCAGTGGATAACCGCGCGCGTATCATTGCAGATATTATCAGGCGCGCCCGGGAACTGGTGGCTGAGGACTTCCCTATCATGGCGAAGATGAACGCCACCGACGGCTTAGGAGATCGGGGACTGGATGCACCCGAATGTGTAGATGTGGCCGTAGCACTTGAATCGGCTGGTGTATGTGCGATAGAGGTCAGCGGCGGGATATTCGAGGCAGGGGAAGTGATGTCCAGACCCGGTATTAATTCGCCAGAGGTGGAAGCGTATTTTAAGGAGTATGCCAGGATGATAAAGCATGGTGTGGGTATCCCGGTGATGCTGGTTGGGGGACTGCGGTCGAGAGCGGTGATGGAGGAGATGCTTGCCAGTGGCTGTGCCAATATGGTTTCGCTTTGCAGGCCGTTTATCAGGGAGCCGGACCTGGTGGTGAAGTTCAGGGAGGGGGCGCAGGAGGCGGAGTGTACTTCGTGTAATCAGTGTTTTGATGAGAGTGGGGTCAGGTGTAATTCCAGGTAGATGAGCACCTGAATAATTAAGAAGGTAATCTATATGCTGTAAGAGTATAGTGGTCTTGCCTGACCGCCTGATCCCGGTCAGGCATATAATTCTTTCCAAGCGTCATATTTTCCTGACCTCATCAAGATAACCGGGTATTGGAATTACTTTATCAAAGGGTTAATGCTGCCTGTCTGCCACCAGTAGTTTCTTTTTATGAGGTAGGTTATTATATACTAAACTGTATCTATTTTTTGTAACTCTCTGTGAGCTCTGTGGCAGTTATATGAAGTTCCAAATTATACTTACGGAGTAGTCTAAATTCTTTATCCACATGCAAATATAGTACGCAATATATGTGTGAATGTTGCGGTGTGTATTTGCATTAAGTCATGCGAGAGAGAATTAATTGGATATTGCACCAGTTATTAGGAAATGGTGATACTGTTCCATAATCCAGTTATTTACCATAAGTCTCCATGACCCTCGATGACCAGCCATGACTATGAAAATGTTATTTCCTGAAAAAATTCCAGCATTATGTAATTCCATCACTTCGACATCAGTCGTACGACAAACGGGTCTCTTCATCCGCAAGTGTCGGTTGAATGATCTCCTTCCATCGAGGAGAGTCCCATGTCCCGAGTTTCGTATGCATCTCATAGTAGTTCTGGGGGATAGGATGCGTCCCGATCACAACGTCAAGCCCATACTTTGCCTGGATAAAGTCACGAAAGTTGGTCACACGAGGGCATGGAGGATATCCGACGACCAGTCCTGTGGCGAGGTGTATCACTTCTGCCCCGTTCTTCTTCATCTCCTCAGGAGCGTATTCGATATTTCCACCAGGACAGCCACCACACGCAGTATATCCGACCAGTTTCACTTCTTTATCGTTATAAATGCTGAATGCACCTTCCCGGTTATGGAGCGCCCTCAGACATTTACCTCCGGCACACACATGGTAGCGGTCGCATATAATTATCCCAATCCGGATTTCATCACTCATTTTGCGTTCTCCGTATCTTTTAATTTTTGATACGGGTTCATATGGATTGTGGTTAATAAATGCTTTTTGGACATAATCTTTCACCCCGGCCCCTCTTCCCTCCTAAACCCAAAAATTCAGCTTCATGAGATTCTTTCCCAAATTATTTTGAAAAGGGGGATGCCCCTGTAAGGGGGTGCACTCCAAACTGTCCCTTCACTATTAGTCCTTGGAGAAAAGGATAATTTAGTATGCAATCCAGAAAAAGCCAGACAACTTGCTCAGAACATCCCCTATATCCAAATCAACGTGCTCAATACCGGGCACGCAATAGGTGTTGAACAGCCTTCAAGTCAATGTTCTTATTTACGAATTCTTCGAGGAGCTTTACATGAAATAATTATACTAAACTGAGTCCCGGAGATCTGGATCAGTTTTGTTCAGCACGCCCGTCTTCCGGATGGGCTGGAGGAGCATCCTGCATTGGATAACCTGCATCTGACCAAATACGGCAAGATGACCCATGCCGGTGCCTGGCTGCTGTGTGATGACATCACCCGCTATACCTTACAGTCTCATGTGACCTGCGCGATGTTCCGGGGAACGACCAAAACTTACATCCTCGACCGCAAGGATTTTGCCGTTGATCTCTACGCCATCTATGAGTATGTGATGGCACATTTGCAAGCCAAGCTGAATACTGCGCTGATTCCACATGCCAGAGGTCGGGACGAACGGCTGGAGCTGCCAGAGGATGCCCTTCGGGAAGCTCTTGTCAATGCCAGTGCGCACCGCGACTATCGCTCAACCGCCAATGTGCAGTTGTATATTTTCTACGACCGTCTTGAGATTGTGACGCCGGACGGCAGACTCGGGTGGTACTGATCATTGAAGTTATACCCGGCACAGGCATAAACTGCGCTTTTTGTATGGCTGATCTGACCATTGAAAAAAACGTAAAGTTTTTAGTCTTTTTGTAGTATTTAATAGATGGTACGCTTAAAGAAAATGCTCACTTCATTCGCATTTTCCAAGCCTGCAGGAAAGTATATACTTTCCTATACGTTAAAAAAAATCATCAAGACAGAGGACTTATGCTATACCCAAATAGGTGAGATTGAATGGATACACAAATTATGTTGAAGCAGATGTGCACAAATGATATCAATGAGTCTGATATTAAGGCAATTTGCAAAAGCCGTGGTTTTCCTGTCAAGGAGGCAACTTCTCGTGACGTTTTTGAAAACTTCTTCATCTCCACGATTGGCATAAAAGAAGTACTGAACTCATTAACCCACGAGGAAGTTGTATTCCTCCACTTGCTCAATAAGATAAACAAAAAAGTTAGTATCAAGTACTTCGAGAGACTATACGGTAGCGCAAAACCTGCAAAAGGGTATTATTACGGGACATTTAACCAGCGGTATAACGAGACATTCAAAAAAGTAAAGAATAATCTTGTGCGAAAGGGGGTGCTCATTATCATAGAGCAGGAAGAGCGTCCGTATTTCAGTTCTACCAAGCTGGAACGCTTGCGATTCTCTTTTCCTTTGGAATTCGGAGTTTTTCTTCCACCTATTGTTAAAGCTTCGAAATTTAATAAAGCCGGTAATTTCAAGAGAAAGGTGCTGCGTGATAAACTGCAGGAGATTATTGGAGGGAAGCAAAAACCATCTCTTTTATCAAATCAAAGATCTTTCAGACTCACAATCAAAGATGGCAATCTGTCTATTGGAGATGAAAAGTTCAGAGCAAGCCGCCTGTTGAAATGGCAGCGAGCCTGCTGGCATGCGTCCGTTGAAGCAAATACTGAGATGCAGAGTGGCGACATGACTCCCATTGAAGTTACACTCTATGCACTCTCACAACTCAGGAAGCATGAATGGCTACCCGCAGATAGTCTCACAGTGATGCTAAAGATCTTTACAGGAGAGACGGCGGATCACCCATGTGAACAGATATGTGAGGTCGGCTGGGAGTGGGGTTGCCTGAAAAAAGTTGTGGTAGATGGAAAGGTATACTACCGTTTACCTGAAGATTCCCTGGAATATACAACTTCATCTTCGCCCGGGCAGTATCTACAGGTTGAGCCAGACGGTACAGTAGCCTTGGACCTGATGACCATCCCATATTCCGTACTGGAAGTGCTGGCTTCGGTTGCAATCCTGGATGTCCATGATTCCAATCTGCAAGCGACCGCCAGCCTTATCAAGATCGGGAATGCGTTTACGACAGTTCAGAAAGAGAGTGTTTTCGCATGGCTTAAAAAGAATTCATCCGGTTTTAACACCGCGATCGAGATGGCTGAAAAGAGATGGGGTAAACAGATGATCCATGAAAACCTGATGATTGCACGGGTAAAAGACCTGAGCCTCAAGGTGCAGATCGAAAAATCGTATGCCGGCTTACAAAGCCTTGTATCTCTTCCGGATGATCACATCGCATTTCCATGTGACCTTCTTCCCGCGATACAAAAACTTGTGGAGAAGTCAGGGCACGTGGTCAATAAGGCGAGGAATGAATGATGCAACCAGACCCAAACTTAACTTTGGCAAATATCAAAGAACTGAGCGTATTTTCCAACCATTATGATCTGCGTCATGATCTGCATGCTTATGTTGAATATGTGCTGGACCGCGATGTAAAACGGTTACACCGAAGTAATGAGCTGAACCGATCTGACTCAAAGCGGTTGGCAAAACTTATGAGCGATTCCTGTGCGATAGAAGAAGTAGAACAAAAAGGATATTCCAAGTGGATAAATTATGTAGATATACTGGCGCATATATTCGAGTTCGTAAACTATGACACTGAGGGGACATATGCAGGATACACCAGTAGTGAACCATCATTTCCTGACAATTACATTGACGTCAGTATCGGAAAATATGAAGAGTTTATTGATCTGCCACTTATAGAGCAAGAGAAGAAGCTTTTTGATATATTGGTAAATCATTATCTTGATGATTACAATGAGTTTTATGGTACAAGTGTGCTTGGCAGGCTATCCGGGTTCTCGACACGGGGTTCAGCGACCGGTGTAATGCAGGACTTGGATTTTACCAGGCCAAGGCGTTTTCTTATTGAGGTTCTGCAATCCTGTGCACCCGGTGTCTGGTACACTATTTCCTCATTGATCCAATACCTAAAAGAGCATTATCCATATTTTCTTATCCCCAAAAAGCCCAAGTATAGACATGAATGGGAGGCAAAGAATGGTCGGTATGGCAACTTTCGTGAGAGTAAGGAATTGTGGGGTAAGGAGATACAGGTCTTAGAGAGTGATGCAGATGCATTTGAGCGAGTGGAAGGTCGCTTTGTGGAACGATTCCTTGAAGGATTACCCCTTATTTTAGGATATATCGAGGTTGCCTATTCCAAAAAAGAGTATAAAGGATACCTGCCCGAGATAAATCAGCTTCAGGCGTTTAGGGTCAATGATAAGTTCCTGCATGTGATGAGCGGTAAGATCATAGAACCCAAAGTTACAGTGCAGCCTAATTTTGAGATACATGTGGAATCGGAATTATATCCGGTTCGGATTCTTGCGCAATTGACAAAACTTGCAGATGTTGTGACAAAGGATAAAACAAGCATCTTAAAACTTCAAAAAAAGAAAGTTCTAACTCAATTAAGCGAAAGAGAAGACCTTGATGTTATCAGGCTCTTGGAGAAACTAAGCGGCCAGAAACTGCCACAGAATGTTCGAATCGAACTTGAAGAGTGGATCGGGGCTTCAGAAGCGTTTACCCTGTATGAGAATGCTGTGCTTCTTGAAGGGGACAAAGATCTGCCCGAAATCGACCAATTCACGATCCAACGTATATCACCCACTATGAGGATCGTGCATTCACCTGACAGGTTATTCACGCATCTTGAGCAGAATGAGTTGATCCCTCTTCACATAAAACATCGCTCATCGGCACTTACGCTTCTTCCTGACGGTGTACGCACAGTCTTTCATAAACGCGATTCAAGCGTTTCAAAAGTAAAAGCAGGAGCAAAAACAAAGAAGCCTGTGACAATAAAGCGGGAGGTCCAGATCATATTCCACTTTCCGGCAAAAGAGTTGATGGAAGAATTCCGCAAAGGACTTATAGCTGCCAGATGCCCTGTTGCTGCAGATTGGGGTAAATTGACACTCTCCTTTGCCAGTCAATATGAACCAGAGGTAAAGAAAGTCAGTAAGGCACTGAAACAGGATTACACCATCAAGATCGAGGATATTACATGAGTTCAGAAAAACCGCTCATCATCCAGAGCGACCGCACTTTGATGCTTGAAGTCGGACACCCTGGGTACGTGGAATGCCGGGATTTTTTAGCTCTCTTTGCAGAGCTGGTAAAATCGCCAGAGTTCATCCACACCTACAGGGTCACGCCATTGTCGCTATGGAATGCGGCAGCATTGGGTGTGTTGTTCAAAGAGATCGCCTGCGGTCTTGAAGACTTCTCGCGTTATGACATTCCGTCAAATGTCATTGTTGACATGAGGGAGTGGCATGAGACCTATGGTAAGTTGGTATTACAGAAAGCTGCGCATGATTGCCTAAAGCTTGAAGTGAAAGACTCCCGTATTCTGGAACGGATCCGTAACATTGAGTCATTAGAACACTTTTGGGTGGATAATGACAGTCTCCCAGGACTTTTCATACCACAGGTCAGACGCGGCGATCTTAAACACGCACTGATAAAGGCAGGTTACCCTGTCAAGGACCTGTGCGGATATCTGGATGGGGAACGGTTCGATCTCACTTTGCGCAGCATTGACCTTGACGGTAACTCTTTTCAGTTGCACGATTATCAAAAAGATGCCGCAGATCTGTTTTACTGTGCAGGACAGAAGACCGGGGGCAGTGGAGTGATCGTTCTTCCCTGCGGTTCAGGTAAGACGATCATAGGACTTGGGACCATGGCCCAGATATCAAGCCACACCCTGATCATCACCACCAATAATGTCTCAGTCCGGCAATGGCGCGATGAACTTCTCTCCAAGACTTACATAGAAGGTTCTGATATTGGCGAGTTTACGGGTCGTGTCAAAGAGATCAAGCCTATCACGATAACCACATACCAGATGTTGACTCATCGGCGCACAAAGGACGAACCGTTGCACAACCTGGACATCTTTACCGAGCATAACTGGGGGCTCATTATATATGACGAGGTGCATATGCTCCCGGCTCCGGTATTTCGTGTAACAACAGCAATCCAGGCCAGGCGGCGGCTTGGGTTGACTGCAACGCTGGTGCGCGAAGATGGTAAAGAGGATGATGTCTTTGCACTGATAGGTCCCAAGCGATATGATGTCCCGTGGAAGACGCTTGAGAGTCGCGGCTATATCGCTAAAGCCATCTGTATCGAGTATCGCGTTCCTCTTTCGGCTGAAGATGAGCTTGAGTATGCCCATGCTGATAAACGCGCTAAGTTTCGCATCGCGGCAGAGAACCAGCGCAAAACAGAGCTTGTATGTGAACTGCTTGAGAACCACGCAGGTGAGAGCATCCTGATCATCGGTCAATTCATTTTGCAGTTGGAAAAGCTTGCCAGATCATTGGACCTGCCGATTATCACGGGTAAGACCAGGCATGATGAGAGAGATAAACTTTATGATGATCTCAGATCGGGACGTATCAATATACTTGTGGTATCCAAGGTTGCAAACTTTGCAGTGGATCTGCCTGATGCCAGTGTCATGATCCAGGTATCAGGTACATTTGGCTCGCGTCAGGAGGAAGCACAACGACTGGGGCGCATTCTCAGGCCCAAAGAGCAAACCTCTCATTTCTACACACTTGTGTCAAAAGGTACCGTTGAACAGACTTTCGGGACCAATCGTCAGCTTTTTTTGGTAGAGCAGGGGTACAGGTACCAGATCAGGTACTTTTGAGATTTCCAGACCGATAAAGATCAGGCCAGATGGAAGAGATTTTGTATCCCCTTCAAATTAAATGGTAATTACTCATAGTGCTCTGAATTTTGAGACACAGATTACACTGATTACACATATTGATAGTAGTTGTGAAAATCAGTGTAATCTGTGAAATCCGTGTCTAGATTAATCTTGCATTTGCCATACTTTTTGAAGTGGATACGAGATTTTTTATTTATGAATAAATGAAGATGTGTAAGATACACCTCATTACTGATACACCTTATTACTGATACGCTTGATGCGTACAGCCTCAAGTCAAATAAAAATGGCGGGAATATATCCCGCCATATCTGATCAGATCCCGAGCGCCTTCCTCTTCTCCATGATATGTGCTTCGATCCCATCAGCAGCCTCTACCATATCAGTCTCAACTGCCAGTTTACCGCCTGTCAGACCTTCCAAATCCCAGGTAAGGAGCTTCACAAGGTTTGGTGCCCCGCCGACAGGTGCAAGCGGTGCCACATGTGTATACAGACCGAACGCCAATGCGAACACGCCATCGATGGTCGCCTTCTGTTCCATATACTCAGGTGCGGTCACAGCCACAGGCAGCTGCGAGGGGTCAACCCCAAGAGCATCAGCAACAGCAGTGACAATATTGATTATCCTGCCTGTATCGGTACAGGTGCCCATACTCAGAACAGGAGGAATTCCGAGTGACTCACATACGGCTTTCAATCTGCCGCCTGCAAGTTCCTGTGCATCAATGGTGGTAAGCCCCGCAACCTGGAGAGCAGCGTTCCCGCAGCCAGCACTCATGACAAGTATGTCGCGTTTGATGAGCTCCTTTGCAATGGCAATGGTATTAACATCCTGCCCGCTGTCCTTTAACGTTGTGCAGCTTATCAGTGCCACGATGCCCTTGATGTCGCCTTTTTTAATGACATCCAGCAGGGGATCAAGTGTTCCGCCAAGTGCGGATACGATGGCTTCGGCAGAGAAACCTGTAAGTGTCTTTTGTCGGTTCAGGTCGTTCTTAACAAGTCCTGCTGCCTTTCGCTTCTTGAAGTTTGCTATCGCAAGGTCGATCAGTTCCTGCGCCTGTGCCTCTACCTTTGCGGGCTTGTAGGCGATCTGTCGGTCCATACCAGGCATGGCAACGAGTTTAGATACGCTGACGAGCGTGACATTGTATTTGTCCTGGTACTCCCCATGTGCCGGAGGTGAGCAGTTCATGTCCATTGCAAAGACATCGATTCCCTCGGTTGCCAGTGCTGCCTCGATACTGAGCCAGTTGCCGGTAAGTCCCACGAACACGTCATCCTTCTCAAATCGCTGCAGCAGTTCCTGGCCTGTTTCGATCGAACCGATGATATGCAGCCCCTTTGCTCCCGAATCCTTTGCTTTCTGCTGGTTCCCAGCCTTTTTAGCAGCAGCGATCAATGCGGCACCTATGAATGGCTCATGCCCGTTGGCAACGATATTCACATATTCAGGGTCAATGATGCCCAGGTCCACTTCGTGTTCATGAGGCGACGGAGTGCCGAACAGTATGTCCTGCCCGAGTTCTAGCGGCACCAGAGAACCATAGATGGTTGCAATGCTCAAGCGCAGTGCCTTCTTTGCAAGAGACACGTAATCACCATCGATATTGGTCATGCTGCATGTTGTCATGTCCATGGACTCTTCAATTGGTCCGCCTGGCAGGATGCCAAGTTCTCTCCATACCTTCTGTCTTGATTCTGGTGCAAATATCCCGACCATCCCGAGCGCTTCATCGGAATCCGTGTGAATGCCTTCGAGTATGGCATCCCCTACCTTTACAGCCAGTTCATTGACTG
>Ga0255427_1145_pt1 | contig 14075 bp, 13 predicted proteins | sample ANMaggSeSYBR02D9_FD_182671 | JGI IMG/M metagenome (GOLD analysis project Ga0255427, IMG submission 182671) | Sediment cell enrichment communities from methane seep in Santa Monica Basin, California, United Staets - ANME aggregate JGI... | ecosystem: Environmental > Aquatic > Marine > Cold seeps >... | reverse complement strand
GATTTAATCAACAGGGAAGAAAATCTCCCTCAATGGGCGCGTGATCGCATGCCGGCTCTGCTCAAGCACATTAAAGACAATAAAAATCATGGAAGCCAATTCCGTGATTTAAGGGAGGTATTACTCTTACTCTCAAGGGATCAGGTGAAAAAGATACTTGCTGAAATGAAAAGGGGAAAAATGATATGTGTTGTCGGCAAAACCAGTGCAGCCAGATGGTATCCAGATGCCGGCGATTAATTCAGAAAGATACTAATTTTGGCACAAGTTTGGTGCAAGTTGAATTTCTTACCTACCAGTATATATAGTTATTTTATCATTTTTGGTAATTGCGCTAAATGTAATTTCGGCGCAAGTTAGACACAATCTATATGTAATTGAACGACACATCTCATTGTTTTTATGAAGAGACATTAAAATGCCAGCCAGTGGATTTCTGTTGCGGTTGAACGGACAAAATTTGAAAGACGTTTTGCAACCACGAAACACACGAAAGGCACGAAAAATGCTTAGGAACGTGGACGAATTAACTTCCTCAAGTAGGCGCACAGATTTGGGTCGAATTTGTTCGATCTCAGATCACAAAAGTTGAAGGAATAGCGAGCTATTTCAATATTTTTGTGCTTTGAGACCGGACAAAGGCGGCCTGAAGCTGTGATGTATAGTTGGGGAAGTTATTTCGTCCACGTTCCTTAAATATCTTTTGGATATTCCTGCTTATTTTCTATTTCTCTTGAAAAGAATGTAAGTTGTCAAAGCAAATTCTTGACTCAACAGCTAAACTGTTGCATCATTATAATAAATCATAGAGCATATAAGATATAAATCATACCGATATTATTGCTTAGAGGTAGCTTCATGAAAATTATTCTTGGGTCTTGGTCATTAGTGTTAGCAGGAAAATGGAATAGGCACATTTTGACTCCAAAATGGGTTAGCGATAATCTCTTTGAGTTAGTAACAACCCTTGCATACACACCGCTAAGCGCAATTGGCGTAAATTATGGTTTCGAGGAAACAACTTCGAATTTTCAGGCATTAGAAATTTTTAGGCTGTCAGACTCCGATCAATTTGCAGATAGAGTTAAAAATATTAAAGCAACCGAAATAAAACGGCAGTTTGAAATTGATGACAAACTGCTGAATTTTACTATTAATTTTCAAGACGAAAATATTTATTTTGATTTTAACTTTCATTATGATCTTGCGGATACAAAAAATGCAGCAGAGCTTATCAATGATGAGCTTTTGATCACAAACAGGGATATATCTTTTGAGATTCTGAATGGTGTGTATGATTTGGAACTATAAAATGAGGAGGATTAATCATGAATCGTGAAGCCCATGTATCATCTGCATCAAACTACCGCCTGAGTTCTGGTGTAAAGTATCGTAAAGAAAAAGAGGTAAAAACATTTGAACCTCGTGAGAAAGTTGGGTCCCATGGTAATCCTGATTCCGTAATAACTTGGAAAGTTTCGCTAGGATCTGTAAAAAGCAAGTCTTCAGCTCATTTCGCTCTTAATCTATCAAAAATATCAAAAGAAGAGGATAATTACCGGTTGAACCGGAAATTAAGCGGCAAGAGGATTATTGCGGTGTCAACACAGAGTGAATGATTCATTATGTCTCCTATCATGCAATATCACTTCACTTAGGAACGTGGACGAATTAACTTCCTCAAGTAGGCGCACAGATTTGGGTCGAATTTGTTCGATCTCAGATCACAAAAGTTGAAGGAATAGCGAGCTATTTCAATATTTTTGTGATCTGAGACCGGACAAAGGCGGCCTGAAGCTGTGATTTATAGTTGAGGAAGTTATTTCGTCCACGTTCCTTACCTACATTCGTTTAAACGAGATCATCTTCGGCAGGGCGACATTTTAAACAAGACTGAAGAATTAGAAGAAGTTCTTAAACAAATTCATCCACATTACAAAAAGGATGATTACAAGCATTTCATGGTGTTGACACAGTCCTGTGATCTGCTCCGTAGAAATGGAAAATCATGTAAAGCAGAATACATTACCTTGGCTGCTATACGCCCATTTGATAAAGTCCTTGAAAAAAAAGTTGCCAAATACCAAAAAGACAAGATTGAACAGATCGGAGTCATTTGCAGCACGGCAAAGCGTTCGGCGCTATTTAAATTCATTGAAAAAGTTTTTAATAATAATCATCCAGAATATTTTTATCTCCATAATGTCGAAGAGCAGGGACTGCCTGAACCACATTGCGCATTTCTAAGATTGTCCATAGCTCTGAGATCTATCGAGCATTACAAAAAATGTCTTAATGCTAAATTTCTTGAACTGGCAGAAGAATTCAAGGCCAAGCTTGGGTGGTTAGTCGGTAATTTATATTCTCGGGTTGGAACTATGGATTGGACTCCGGAATGGAAATCTCCATTAGAATTCAAGTCTATAATAAATGAAGTTTTAGGGTAGTCCCTACAAAGCAGTGCAGGTTTGAGAATACCGCCCTGTTTTACTTTGTAAACACCTGATTTTTCTCTATATGCTGCCATAAGACATGATATGTAACTTACTGAAATTATTGACCCGCACTGTTTTGTAGGGACTACCGAGCAACGATGAACTGCTTAGCATTCCTTCAGAGCAATTGCTTAAAGGCGCCGAGCTTCTGGTTGATGGCGGAGTTACCTATGCCGCATTAATCCTTTTGGGTACCCGTAAAGCCTTGGGTATTCATCTTGCACAGGCCGAAGTTATTTTTGAATACCGATCAAAAGAAACATCACTGCCGTTTCAGCAGCGTAAGGAATATCGGAAAGGTTTTTTCCTGTACTATGACGATCTCTGGAATACCATCAATCTTCGGAACGATGAATATCAATACCAGGACGGCCTTTTTATGCTGACGATTCCAACTTTTAACGAGCTGGTGATTCGTGAAGCTATTCTAAACGCCGTCAGCCACAGGGATTATAGACACGCGGGTTCTGTATTCATTAAACAGTATCCCACCAAAATCGAACTTGTCAGCCCGGGTGGTTTTCCGCCCGGTATAACTCCGGAAAACATTCTCTGGAAGCAACATCCTCGCAACCGGCGCATCGCAGAGGTGTTTGCCAAATGCGGAATGGTTGAGCGTTCCGGTCAGGGGGCTAACCGAATGTTCCAACTATGCGCCCGCGAGAGTAAACAGCCGCCTAATTACAGTGGAACCGATGACTATGAAGTATTCCTCACGCTATACGGGAAAGTGCAGGATCCTCGCTTTTTAACATTTCTGGAGAAGATCGGCCGTGAGCGTCAAGTGTCTTTCGAAGCCACCGATTTTATCACCCTTGATTTAATCAACAGAGAAGAAAAACTCCCCCAATGGGCGCGTGATCGCATGCCGGCTCTGCTCAAATCCGGAGTCGTTGAACGCATCGGGCGGAAATACATGCTCTCCAGAAAATATTACGAGTTTGTCAACCGGAAAGGCGTCTACACCCGTAAACGCGGACTTGACCGTGAAACCAATAAGCAATTGTTGTTAAAACACATTACCGATAATCAAAAAGCAGGTAGCCGTTTTAGCGATCTAAGAGAGGTTTTACCTTCCCTGTCCAGAGACCAGGTGCAAAAACTGCTTGCCGAAATGAAAAGGCAGATGATGATCACCGTGGTCGGCAAAACCAGTGCGGCCAGATGGTATCCCCATGGCACGGCAAAAGGACAAAATGACGAATAATGCCCAACATGAAACGGATTGGAAAATCGATTTCGATTTCAATTGCGTCAGAATAAAGTTACAGGCGCAAGTTTGGCGCAAGTTTGGCGCAAGTTTGGCCCAAGTCAATCTTTTAACCACTTGTATATACAGTTATTTGATCATTTTTAATAATTGCGCTAAATATAATTTCGGCGCAAGTTAGACACAATCCGGCGCAATTTAACGGCACATCTTATTGTTTTTTTTCGTGTGATTCGCCTAATTCGTAGTTTAATCTTTTAACGGCAGGAATAAATGATACCATCCATACTCTCCCAACAGCTTAGACAAGGTGTCGAAGATTTTCTGCGGACAACTTTCCCAGTATCAACACCTTTTTTTCATGGCATTATCGACCGCTTGCTGGCAGATAGTGAATCTGAAGTTCATGAGCGGGCATTATTATATGTGTCCGCAACCAGAGCAAAAAAAGAGGTTGTTGTAACCAGCTTCGGAAAAACGAGCAGGTTTTTAAGTCAATGAAACTACCAACTTAAGGCGGTCTGAAGCTTAGGCTCGGCCGGTTTGTTTTATAAAATTTTAGGCACTTTTTCAGTTTTATTATGAATAAAAAAGATTTATTGAGATTACATCAAGCCGGCATACTAACCGATATAGACGTTCATTTCGCGGGGTTTATGGCGAACCTTGCGGACGGCAAATATCAGGAAATTTTTCTTGGAGCAGCTCTTGTAAGCAATGTTACAGGCAAGGGAGATGTGTGTCTTGACCTTGCATCATTTGCCGGGAGGGTGCTGCTTGAAAAAGATGAGGAAAGGGATGCTGTTATATGTCCGGGACTTTCTGCATGGAAGGACAATTTGATGTCAACCGGGATTGTCGGAAGACCTGGAGATCTTTACCCTCTTATACTTGATGAGGAAAACAGGCTTTATCTTTATCGCTACTGGGAGTATGAAAAAAAACTTTCTGATTCTATAAAGGAACGTACCAGAGAAGATATTTGCGGCTTAAATTTATCGCTTATAAAAGACAGCATAAAGAGGCTTTTTCCTGAAAGAATGGATAGCGATATTAACTGGCAAAAGGTTGGCGCCATAACTTCGGCTTTTAAGAAGTTCTGCGTTATTTCCGGCGGGCCGGGAACAGGCAAAACTACAACTGTTGCAAAGATCCTGGCACTTTTATTAGAGCAGGCAGGTAAAGAAGAAAACCTTAGAATTTTTCTTGCTGCTCCAACAGGAAAAGCTGCGGCAAGGTTAAGTGAGTCCATCAGAAACATTAAAGAAAAGCTTGATTGCAAAGATTCTATCAAAGCAGCCATACCAGAGGAAACTTTTACAATTCACAGAATGCTGAAAACTATTATTGGATCTCCTTTTTTCCGTCATAATTCTGAAAATCCCCTTTCTGCCGATATTGTTGTAGTAGATGAAGCCTCGATGGTTGACCTGCCTTTAATGTCAAAACTCATACAGGCAGTCCCAATTGATGCAAGGCTCATACTAATAGGAGACAGCGATCAACTGGCATCGGTGGACCCCGGTTCAGTACTTGGCGACATTTGCGGCAGCAGCCATGTTCGGGGATTTACAGCAAATTTTATTAATAAAGTTGAAGAATTAACAGATGAAAAATTTACCGATTCTATCAAAGAATATAAAGAAATAAAGGTTTTACATGACTGCATTATTCTTTTGAAAAAAAATTATAGATTTGCTGCCGGCAGCGGAATCGGCGGATTAAGTCATGCCGTTAAGCTCGGAGACATTAATAAATCTTTATTTCTGCTGAAAAATGAGAATGACAGAAGTATAATGTTTGAAAAAATATTGGCGGCTGATAATTTCAAACAAATTCTTACGGATAAAGTCATTGAGTTTTATTCAGAGTATCTCAAAACTGATGATCCTGGCATTGCGCTTGAACTTTTTAATCGATTTAAAATACTGTGCGCTGTAAAAATAGGGCAATTCGGGGTCTATGCAGTAAATGCAATTATCGAACAGATATTGAGCCGTGAAAATCTAATACAGACTGAAAATTTATGGTATAGAGGCAGGCCGGTTCTCATAACCAGCAACGACTATAAACTCGGCCTTTTTAACGGGGATATCGGCATAACCATGCCAATTCCAGACTCTGACAGCAATGATATGCATGTATTTTTTCCTGAAACTTCCGGCGAATTGAGACAATTTTTGCCTTACAGATTGCCTCAGCATGAAACGGTTTATGCGATGACTGTTCACAAGAGCCAGGGATCTGAGTTTGAAAACCTTTATCTTATTTTGCCGGATAAAGATTATTCCGTACTTTCAAGAGAACTTATTTATACAGCTATTACAAGGGCCGGCCGGAGTGTAACAATATTGGGTAAAGAAGAAGTCTTAAAAACTTCGATATCCAGGGTAATTGAGCGCAAGTCCGGTCTTCATGATTCTCTTTGGGGATAAAAGCCTAATGGGCTAAATTCAAATCTACGACTGGGTTTCAGTTGACCTTGGATAAGCTGCAGTGCGGACATTGCGGTTCACTTCAACACATGGTCATGCAAGAAGTGTGTTATATTAAGAGCTGAATCTACTTTTATTGTTCGAAATTCCGGAGGCGCTCTTCGGTCATGGGATGGGTTGACAGGTAGTTCAACCATTTCCTGCCGGATCCTTTGGATTTGGGCGCTATTTTCTGATCAATACGGCGCATGAGCCTGGCGAAATGGATAGGCGATGTTCCGCGGGAACGGAGACAGTCTAAGGCATAACGGTCTGCCTCGCGCTCGAATTGTCTGGAATAGGCCAGCTCTGTCAGTAAAACCGGTAGCCCCAGAAACAGCTCTGATGAGCCGGAGACGTCGCCGGTGATCGACAGTAGGGCAAAGCCCAAAAGCGAGTCCTGGATTGCTCTGCGCATGGCGTGACGGTGAACGATATGACCGATCTCATGGGTCAGCACGGCTAACAGTTCATCGTCATGTTCGGCTAATCGCACCATTTCGTCTGAGAAGATAATGGCCCCGCCAGGAAGGGCGAAGGCGTTGGGGCCTAGGCGGCCGCCCTTTCGGAACACTATTTTCAGCTCGTTACCCGGGTGATCCTCCATAACCGGCCGGAAGTGTTCCATCAGGCGGATCCGTGTGGCCTCATCCAGTTCTGAAGGACGGAATACAGCTCGGTCCAAAATATCAAGCGAATGCCGGCCGGCTATGCCGTGGATAGAGGGCGGAAGCCGAAAGGCGATCAGCTTGGCGGCCGTCGGCACCCCGTATTTCATACTTCCCCATATGAAAAGGAGCAGGCTTGCCAGAGCGAGCACGACGTAGCGTTTACGGCTCTCCATCTGGTAGACAATTTTCAGCCAGGAACGACGCTTAAACCTGTTCATCACCTTGTCCACAGCGTCGTTGTCTTTGGTTTCGAATTTTTCTCCGGCGGGAAAGTAGAGGCGGCGGGGAGTGTCGGCCAATCGGGGGGAAGCTTTGATGTCGTACCGGGGCAGCAACACAAGGGATTCGCCATCCTCCAGCCGCTCGACCCGAACAGCGCCATTGTCGTAGATGCGGCATATGGCGTCAACCTGGGCTGAAGTTCTGCTGTCGTACCACTTACCCGTTATAGAGATCATAGGCCGAAATCGAAATCGAGAAAGTCACCCATCTCTTCACCCACAGCGCTGACCTGTTTCTGCTCTTTTGCGATGAAGCTGTCCAGATCGCCCGATGCGACCATAGTGAGATGTTCCAGTTTGTAGCGCAGCGTCCGTACCTTTGCCCAGGGATGAAACAGACCCAGCGTTAATGCTGTGGCAACCGAATTGGTTACAACGAGGAGAAGGTATTCCTTGATCTTCAGGGTCGATTCCATCCGGTGAAGGGCGAGCCGGCTGGAGTTGTAGAGGAGGTTAGTAGTTTTTACCGAGAAAAAGGCGAAGAAATACAGGTACAGGACCAGTCCTACCAAGACGGCGGCAGGCGGAAAAAAGAAGCCGGATGCTGCAATGACGACGATGCCCATGACAATCGGGATGAGGGCGCTGAAAACGAGCCCGTAGTATTCCCCTGCCGTGGCGGTAAATGTAAATCCCGTCGTACCGTAGCTGCTGTTTTCGACAATAAACTTTTTTTGGCGGAAATAGGCATACGGAGAGAGAATCCCCAGGGTGAGCGCAGCCAATATCGGCCACAAGACAAACACTTTAGCGGCTTCGCCTACCGTCCCGTCAAAACCGAACCGGATGTTTCTTATGGCGCTGTTACCGGCATTGAAAGCCAGGGAGCGTACCACCAGCCAGGGTAAGATAACCAGGATTGCCACGCCTAAAATGGCCCCGATAATTGGGACCAGGTTGGATACAATGGACTGAACTATAAGAAGGACGACAACTATGGCGCGGCCCTTGAGAATCTTTACAGGATCAGCGAGATATTCGAAACTGGCTCCTTGCACGTGGGTGTTGCCGTAGAAGTACTGTTTTCGCCGAACCTTGGCCCAAGGAGAGTAAATACCCAGGGTAACGATAGATACGATGATATTCACAAGCCAGATTTTGAAGTACTCTGATCCGGTGCCATGGAATTCAAATGGAATCCTGGACGGTAGTTTAATGCCGGCCGCGGGCGCCGGAGCGCCGGCTTTTTTCTCTACCAGCTTTTCGCGTGGCGGTGGGGCATCTTTCCGTTCTTTTTTAGGGGTCGCCACCTTTTTTAAAGCAGGGACAAGCGTCGCCTCCCGGGACACTACTTTTGTTGGGATCTTTTCCATAGCTACATCCAGCCCCGCCTTTTTCAGGGCTATACCGTACTTTTTGGCTGTGGACTCGTCCACGTTTTTTTTCAGCACTACATGGCGACTCTTCAGAATTTTCTCAGCCTTCTCTTCGCTAAGCGAAAACATTTTGATGAGGTTTCGTTTAGCGGTCTCGAAGTCGAAATCTTGAAGGACTTTTCCTCGGTAGATGACGTTGTACAGTGTGTCGGCCATGGCTGTTCCTCCTGATACTCAATGCACATGCTGATCTTGCTAAAAAATAGTAGTTTAATTGTCAAGCATTAATTCACAATTCAAGCTTTTTGACCTAAGTATTTCCGGCTCGGGAATTTGGCAACCATCTTCTTCATATACTTTCAGAAAACCTTCTACGGCAATTTTTGCTTCTTCTACGGCTTCTTCAGGAGTATCTCCGAAGGCAGAAAGTCCTGAAAATTTTGATACTGTAGCAACATAAGAATTGTCTTCGTCACTCCATATGAGGTTGATAGAATATTTGAACATAATTAGTCTTCCATTAGGTTGTTGTTCTCAATTATTACAACTAACTGTTTTGCTTGATATCTTTGGCTTTACTCTTATCTTTTCCACTAATCTCCCAGACATCACGGCGATTTCTTTCCGATATTTGGCTCATTGTTCTTGCCACATTTTGCAACCGCAAAAGGATTGAAATCTTTTTTTCAAACGGAAGCTTTGCCAATTCCTGGCGTCTTTTATTTTTTGCCAAGCTCATTCTCTCGACGTCTTACCACATTTTCTCATTATTTTTCATTTAAAATCAAATGTTAAGTTGCAAATAGTGTAACGCTTTTTTTGGATTTAGTGACTAAATAGTGTAACGCCTCATAACCTCTTGAATTAATAATAAATATAACAGGTGAGTGTGGAAAAATGGAAAAATAATAAATTTATTGAAAATTTAAAAATAAAACAATACCCCGCCTATCAAGCTGAATTTATAGTATTTTTATGCGTTACACTATTTCGTCAAAAAATGGCTGAAAAGCGTTACACTATTTGCATCTTATTAATCAAACAGTATCCTATTCAAATCCCGTGTTATCCAATATCTGATTATGCCTATTAAAAAAAAAGGTATTCACTTGACTCAAGTGACCACAAGATGTAGTATATAGGGCTATGGAGGATTACCCTCGGACGCTTACAGAATTCGAGGCGCGCTTTTCGACAGAGGATGCTTGCCGCCAATACGTTTACCGGCTTCGGTGGCCGGAGGGATTCGTCTGCCGTTGGTGCAATGCTCGTAGGGGCTGGCTGACCGAGAGAGAGTTTGTAGTCTGCGTGGGCTGCGACTATCACGCTTCCGTGACAGCGGGGACGATTTTCGAAAACACTCACAAGTCGTTGATGCTGTGGTTCTGGGCCATCTGGTGGCTGACGTCTCTCAAGACGGGCGCCAGTGCTTTGTGGGGTTGCAGAGGATTCTTGGTCTGGGGAGCTACAAGACCGCGTGGACGTGGCTGCACAAGTTGCGCCGCGCAATGGTACGGCCGGGACGGGATCGATTATCTGGACGAGTGGAGGTTGACGAGACCTACTTAGGTGCTGTAGAAAATGGCCTTCGCGGACGCGAAATGGAGAAGAAAGGTAACTTCTCAATAAGTCCGGGCAGTCAATGATTTCAATAGGTTATATTCGGAAAATTCGACCTTAAATGTTACTCTGTAAAAATAGTGGATATCGGTAACTTATTGATATCACAATAATATTGTTATTTGCCAGCATAGTGCAAAGTGATTTTTCAAACAAAAAACTTCATTTTTTATGTCTTGCAACTTGTTGATTTTATAGCATTTCATTAATTGCCCGGACTTATTGAGAAGTTACGAAGAAAGCTTTGATAGTCGTTGCGGCGCAAGAAGATGGGAGGCGTGTTGGCAAGATACGGATGCGTCGAATCCAAGATGCGTCTGCGAGCAGTCTGGTACCTTTCATAGAGGAGTCAATTGAGCCCGGCAGTGTAGTGCACACTGATGGCTGGGAAGGCTACGCGGGTCTGGAGAAAAAAGGCTATCAGTACGAAGTTACCATCCTCGCGAGGCGGAAAGAGCCGGCGTCCGAACTCCTGCCTCGCGTCCATCATATCGTGGGGCTGCTGAAAACGTGGTTGGCAGGCACCCTCCATGGTGCTGTAAGTCATGAGCATCTTGATTACTACCTTGACGAGTTCACTTTTCGGTTTAACCGACGGACCTCTCGATCTCGCGGAAAGCTGTTCTACCGGATGGTACAGCAGGCCGTGCAAGTAGACCCCGTTCCGTACCACGTGCTGGTCAAGCACGTTCGAGACCACAGAATTGCCGACCACAAGATGTAGTGGGTGCTTGAGTCAAGTGAATACCCCCTTTTTAAAAAATTCGGAAAAATTCCAGAAAATTTGTCTTAAGGGGTTGATTCAGCAGCTAAATAAATTTATTATATATTATATGATCTCAGAGATAAAGCAAATTCTTCAGGAGATAGACATCCGGCCAGATGCAACCGAAAATAAGTCTGAGTCGAAGGCCGTTTTTGTTCTTCTTCAGCTCGTTGAACGTTTGAATCAAGAGAATGAGATATTAAAGATAGCAAACCAGAAACTGCAATATGAAGTCAACTTGCTGAAAAACGAGTGTTCGCGGCAACAAAAAAGGAGGCCAGGTCAACGTGTCTTCGGAGTCAGAGAGAAAACAAAGGGAGAAAAAAAAACCAAGACGAAAAAAGATAAGATAAAGATAGACCGAACCGAGATCTGTAAAGTCGATCAGTCAGAATTGCCAAACGATGCAGAATTCAGGGGATATGAGAGTATCGTTGTTCAGGAAATTCTGATTACCACAGACAATGTTGAATACAAAAAGAAAAAATATTATTCTCCGGCGGAGAATAAAACTTACCTTGGGAAAGTGCCGATTGGAGTTGAAGGAAAATTTGGTCCTGGCATAAGAGCGCTGGTATGCACGCTTAAACACGTTGGGAACATGTCCGAGCCAAAAATTCTGGGGTTCCTTGAAAATTGTAGAATTTTCATTTCACAATCAACCATTTCGCGAATCCTTACAAATGACGAGACCGGGTTTAACAAGAAGAAAGAGGATATTTTCCGCGCTGCTCTGGAGTCTACCCCGTACCATCAAATTGACGATACCACGGTAAGGGTCAACGGCAAAAATAAATATTCACAGATTTTTTGCAACCCTTGCTATACATCCTTTTTTAGTGTCCCCCACAAAACCCGTTTGACCATCCTTGACATATTGCTTTGCGGCAAAGAGAGGACATATCTATTCGACTCAAAGGCATTTGGTTTACTTTCAGATTTCAACGTCTCCAAGAAGATCATTAGCCAGATTATGGAATTGACCTATGACAGGGAAATGTCTTAGGCGGAAACGCAAGAACTGCTGAGTAAACTCTTTACTGATGCGACGAAAAAGGGAAAGAATACCAAAACCAGAATTATGGAAGCCGCTGCTATAGACGCCTATCAACGGCAAACAGAGGTTCCAATATTATTGTTTTGTCAGTGTTGAATTATCGTTTTATGGGCCTCCCTAGTACCTGGAAAAGTCTGATTACATATTTGTTCGAAAATTGTTTCCAATACTGCTAATTTTTAAATATGAAAACTTTGGACTGTCGAGATTCAAGCAAGAGTATCAACGCCAAGGCAAACAAACTATAAATATATTTTTATAAGCAAACTATCGCGCCCACAAAGGAAAGGCTTGGTTACAACTTTGAAGAACGGACTATCACCTAAAATATAGCCGCACAGGGCGAAATATTTTGGACAAATGGGATTATCACAGATATTTTTTAATCTATAAGGGGTCAAAATGCAAAGAATTTTTTACAATTTTGATTTATTGAATGACTTAATAAGTTCAGAAGATATTGAAAACTATAGAGGGAGAATAGCTAAAGCCGAAATTGCATTGGAGAAAGGAACAGGAGTAGGAAAAGAAGCTTTAGGATGGTTAAAATTCCCGGAAAAAATAACTGAAACAGAAATCGAAAATATTATCTCAAAAGCTGTTCGATTTCGCAAAAAAGCCAATTTTTTACTATGTATTGGTATTGGCGGCTCTTTTTTAGGCGCAAAGGCAGGTATAGAATTTTTATCTAATTCATTTGATGAACTTCGAAAAAATCGTGTACTATTTTCTGGAAATAATTTCAATTCTGATCATATGTTCGACCTTTTAGAGTTATTAAATGATAAAGAAGTTGTCGTCAATGTTATTTCCAAGAGCGGGACTAATACGGAACCGAGTGTATCTTTTCGTATTATAAAAGAATGGATGGAAAAACGTTATGGTAAAGAAGAATCTGCCAAACGAATAATTGCTACAACAGATTCAGAGAAAGGCTCTCTCTTAAAGCTCGCAAAAATTGAAGGTTATGAAACCTTAACAATTCCACAGAACATCGGTGGACGATATTCTGTATTAACACCTGTTGGTCTTTTTCCTTTTGCGTTTTCAGGCATAGATATTAGAAAGATTATTTTCGGGGCTAAAGAAGCCATGGATTTCTGCAGTGGGAATAAAATTGAAGAAAACCTATCCAGTCAATATGCTATGATAAGAAACATTCTGTTTAAACGCAAAAAAAGAATTGAAACACTTGCTGTTATGCAACCTCATTTGCATTATCTGGCTGAATGGTGGAAGCAGCTTGCCGGTGAAAGCGAAGGCAAAAATTTAACGGGTATTTTCCCATCAATACTTAATTATACGGCAGATCTTCATTCATTAGGACAATGGATGCAAGAAGGAACTCGCAATGTGTTTGAAACTTTTGTTACTCTTAAAAACACTTCACACACCATTCAAGTTCCTTCTTTTTTAGACGATATAGATGAATTTAATTATCTTGCGGGAAAATCAATGGAAGAAATCAATAACGTAGCCTATGATGGGACTCGTCTGGCACATCATGACGGAAATGTACCCGTATCAACTATCACTCTGGAGGACCGAACGGAAGAAACATTAGGTCAAATATTCTATTTTTTTCAGAAAGCGATAGCTCTTTCCGGTTACCTTTTTAATTTAAATCCCTTTGATCAACCAGGTGTTGAGGCATATAAAAATAACATGTATGCACTTCTATTAAGACCAAGTTATGAAAATGAGCACAAGAAAATTCGAATAAGAATGAAGGAGTTGAATATTGAATTACGGTGAAAAATACAATAGAAAGAATTGTTTTAAAGGGGTATCTCCTTGACTCAGGTATATACTACATGTAGTGTTCCCGGGTATGGAAGACTATCCTCGGATACTTGCAGAATTGGAGGCGCGGTTCTCTAAGGAAGAGGCGCGTGCCTGGACTACCTCTTCCAATTGCGCTATCCCAATGGTTACTGCTTTCCGAGGAAGGCATTGAGTTAAGCAGGTAAGAGAGCACACAAAGGCTCCACCACAAGATATAGGGGTTACCTGAGCTAAGGAGATACCCCCTTTGTTTTATTTGAAGCCTTCAATTGATAGATAACCTGAGTTCGATATAAAAAGATTGTAAGAGTTTGTTATTCTGAGTAACTTAAAAACAAGGATAGCTGTTTATTGTTAAAGATCTCTAATTTAAAATGGATATTATGATGACTTTATTTGA
>Ga0255427_1144_pt1 | contig 14140 bp, 10 predicted proteins | sample ANMaggSeSYBR02D9_FD_182671 | JGI IMG/M metagenome (GOLD analysis project Ga0255427, IMG submission 182671) | Sediment cell enrichment communities from methane seep in Santa Monica Basin, California, United Staets - ANME aggregate JGI... | ecosystem: Environmental > Aquatic > Marine > Cold seeps >... | reverse complement strand
ACAATTTTGCCTACGTTGTTTAAAACCATCTCATCACCTTTATCGTTGCCTGCTACTTCATAAATCTGTCCGTCTTCGGTTACAATTTGATAGTTATCATTAACCTCGCCTTTGATGGTAATTTCTTCAGCTAATACATTTGTTGAAAGAAACATTGAAACTATTAGAAAGGCCATAACGCTGACTGCAAAGAATCTCTTTTTTCTTTTCATAATGTTACCTCCGTTATTTATAGTTATAATTGATGGTTATTCTGAGCGATATTTCAGAAAGTATTTTTTAAAAGCAACAGTTGTGCCATTTTGTTAAGATTCAAACAAATATCATTAAATCCGTTGAAACCATTAATAATTTAATTTTTTCCAAGATTGTTTGCGCAGGTTTTAGGTGATAAAATTAGTTTATATAAGAACCAATAGTTCTGTTTTTTATGTTGAAGGCTTTAGGCTTTTCGTGCAATATATGAAAAAGGACTCGATATTTTTGAGCCTCGATAATGAATCACTATTGATACAATCGTGGAGATATGGATGAAAGGTGTTCTGGTTGCTTCTAAAAATCAATCAACCTGTAAAGCGATCCGCACCAGCATGTGCTCTGAATACAGAGTCGATGTGGTGTCCGGCAAGAATGGCTGTTTGGAGATGTTCCGGAAAAAGCGGTATGAATTTTTGTTTATAGATGTGGAAGTTCTTCGCGAGTCAATGCTTAACAATAACTATAAGACGGTATCGCAACCATTTTGGCATGCGTATCCGACGGCTCAAATCATTGCCATGTCATCCCAGGAAATGATCAGAGAAGCTGTGAGGGCTGTTAAGGCTGGAGCCAGCGATTACCTCACCTATCCTGTCAATCCGGATGAGATCAACTATATTACCCAGAGCATTTATGAATCTATCATCATGGAATCCGAGCTCGATTATTTTCGAGACAGATTCTGGCAGGAGGATTCACTTGAAATCGTGCGCACCAGAAGCCCCTTGATGAAAAGACTCTTTGATAAGGTGCGGTCCGTTGCGCCAACCAAAAGCACGGTTCTTCTGAGCGGTGAAACAGGAACAGGGAAAGGTGTGCTGGCAAGACTGATTCATCAGCATAGCAACCGAAAGGATGGCACATTCATCAGCGTTCATTGTGGAGCCATCCCGGATACTCTTTTGGAAAGTGAGTTGTTCGGACATGAGAAGGGGGCATTCACAGGGGCTGTCCGGAGAAAGCTGGGCAAGTTTGAAATCGCTCAGGATGGCACAATTTTCCTTGACGAGATCGGTACTATTACTCCCTCTGCACAGATCAAGCTCTTGGAGATACTCCAGGATGGGACATTTCATCGCGTTGGCGGAGAAGAGATGATCGAGGCCAATGTGAGAGTGATAGCGGCCACAAATGCGGATTTAAAGAAAATGTGCGAGGCCGGCCAATTTAGAAAAGACCTCTATTACCGATTAAGGGCTCGCTAAAAAACAACTTGGTAGAATTTGCGCTCAAATTTGCCGTAGATTTAATCGATCTGATTGAGCAAAACCGCAGGAATAGCGTGCTATTTCGAGGACTTTTGCGAATGAAAATCGATTAAAGATATGGTGAAGTTGGGATGCAAAAATGGCAAGTTATTTTTTAGCGAGCCCTAAATGTCTTTCCACTCGAGATCCCGCTTCTCAGAGAAAGAATGGAGGACATCGCATATATTATCGATGTAATTCTTAAAAGACTGAAGAAATTTGATCTAAAAGAAATTCACGACGTTCATCCTCATGTCATAGATGCTTTTGGAAAGTACTCATGGCCAGGGAATATTCGTGAGCTGGAAAACCTTATGGAGCGTGCCTACATACTGGAAGCTTCTCCAATATTAACGCCTGAGAGCTTTCCAAACGAGCTTTTCACCTCTGATCTTTCGCCTGTACAAGTCAAGGGCATTTCTCTCAGCTTGGCAGAGGTGAGACACAGAGCTATAGAACAGAGCGAAAGGTTCTATTTAAGAGAATTGTTAACCGCAAACAGGGGGCGAATAAAAGAGACTGCCGAGGCAGCCGGTATCAGTACCCGTCAACTGCATAAATTGATGAAAAAATATAACATTACAAAGGAGGAGTTCAAAACCCTCTCATCCTATCCAATGTTTCAGCACATTTAGTTCCGAAAATAAAGTAGCGAAGCGCCAAATTAAATTCTCCATTATTTTAATAGACTACATTACATCCATCGCCCTATCATCTGCCTGACCGAATTTCATTCCACAAAAATCAGAACTGTTGGTTCTAGTTTCTGTTCGTGACAATTATACAAAAAATAGCATTATCAATAGGTTGAGGATGCGGCACGATTGTTGCTTGTTAAACTACCCCGCACGCAGCAACAGCAAGCTTCGAGGAATTTAACCCTATAACTCACGAAAATCTGTGTAATCCGTGGATTCAAAGTAAAGGATTTCAATAATTGACTCAACCAAAGATGAAACATAAAATAAGAGCAGCAATTTTTGATTTTGACGGAATTATCATAAGTTCAAAAGTTGCAGAATATGAATCATGGAAAAGGGTATTTAATGCATATAATTGCAATTTGAGTATTAAGAAGTGGGTGAAAATAATTGACAACCCTATGGGGGAATTTGATCCCGCGCAAATCTTGTTTAAGGAATGTAAATACAGGGATAAGATAAAAATAGAAAATATTGATTATTTACGAAGAAATTTATATGAGTCTTTAAGAAATGGTTTACGTCCTCTTCCGGGAATCGTTAACTTAATTAAGGAATGTTCGACAAAAGGATTGTTAGTCGGTTTAGGCTCAAACGGCAAACACGATAATGTTACATTTCATCTAACCAGGTTGAAAATCATAAACCTATTTAATGGTATAACATGCCGAGATGATGTAGAAAATAAGAAACCTGCTCCAGATATATATAATGCCCTGCTAAAAAAGCTAAAAGTAAAATCAAGTGAGGCTATAGTTTTTGAAGACTCTCCGCCAGGCATTTCAGCGGCGAAAGCGGCAAACCTATATTGTGTGGCTATACCCAATCCAATTACAAAATATCTGGATCTAACAGAAGCGGATAAAATTATAAAACGCATAAAGACTTTTTCATTAGACAATTTGCTTATTGAAATCTCTGAGTCCTAATATCAAAAATAAATGGACAGTGATTCATGAGGTTTTGGCAAGGGCCAAGGTTGTAACTTCTCAAAAAGTTCGGGTAAAAATAAAAAAGACGAGTCCGCTGGTGATGAAATGATATGTTTCTTTAAAAGAAAGTCATGGCTATGAAAAAAACCAACACCAATCATTTTGTAATAATTGTTTTTTTAACTCTTTTTTTAGGGCTCTCATTCTTACCAGATAGGGGAGCAGCTCAAGAAAAGGAAAATGAAGCATCAAAGGAAAAGGTTGAATACATTGATCTTAAAATTTCCATTGAAAATGCGCTTAACACGGAAAAAGAAAATATTGATCAGCTAAAAGAACAGCTCAACAGGGCTCAGGGCCTAAAAAAAGCGATGGCCACTGAGCTTAATGTGTACAAAATTCAGCTTTCATCGTATGGGAATCTTCTCCTTATTCCAAAAACAAAAATTGAAAATCTTGAAAAGGCATGGACAGATAACAGAGCTTCTTTGGATAGCATATCTGCAAATCTTAAAGAAACAAATCAAAAACTAATCACGGTAAATGAATCGCTGCAGCGCACAGAGGAACAGCATGCTCTTAATGAAAAACAACTCGCAGAAATAAAAACTCAAGGCGCCAAAGATCCTCAAACGGCTGTCCTTTTAAGCAATTTTGAGGTATTAATAAAAGATCTTTCAGATGAACGGAACCTGCTCGAAAAACTTAATAAAATATACTCAGAACAAAAAGATCGTATGGAAGATATTCAAAATGCTCTTGCTGAATTATCAAAAAAATTCGAGCTGCAAATATATGAAAGGAAAAAACAGGAACTTTTTGAACGTGGCATTAATCCATTAAAAGCTCTGGAATTGAAACAAATAGGAAAAGAGCTTAACCGGCTTTCCGAAAAAATTCTTTCGATGTTTTCAAAGGATTTCTGGGCGAAAGAACTAACGGCTATCTGGAATTCCGAAAATTTTCTTATCGTTACCTTCTTTATTATATTTATTATCTTTCAGTTTCTGCTCTTTCGATTAAAAAATTACTGTAAAAGTCTTGAGCTTAAACCTTTTAGTAAACAGTATCCATGTCGGCTGCTTGTTCTACAGGTATTTCACCGTTCACTTCCACTTATGGGAACGGTATTATTCATATATATCTATGCCCAAATTCGCCTTTTTTATTCCACAGCTCCCTTAATACAGGTTACTATTTATATATTATTGATATTTCTTTTTACGAGATGGGGGTTTGATCTGCTTAAATTATGGAATCAAAACAAAAGATATCAGATTCCTGAACAGTTATTGCCTTATCTGCGTTCGCTTCTTATTATAATACGCATTTTTGCAATTTCTTATGTAATTCTTGCATGGTTAATAGGCAGCACAAACATTATTTTGCTTGTATTGCGAATTGTTTTTGAAATAATTCTCCTTGCCTGGAACATCTTATTCCTTAAACAGTTTAATAATTCCCATGACATTCCCGCAGGTAAAAAATCACGCAAAATATCAATTCAAAAAACCATAGTCTTTTGTTTGAGTTACACTATAACGGGCGGCGGACCTCTTTTCGAGCTTGCCGGCTATGGTCCTTTAGCCCTTTATTGGTATAAAGCATGGGGATGGAGCGCTGTTATTCTGATATTAGGCGTTCTGTTTTATTTTCTACTCATGGAATGGAATCTTTCAATTAGGAGGATCTCGGAATCAGACAAGGATTTATCCACTAAAGCCTCCTACCCTTTTAGATGGCTTTTTATAAGATTTTGCTGGCTGCTATGGTTTGCAAGCCTTATCATATTTTTAATTATAACATGGGGACCAAGGCAAACCATACTCGAAAGTTTTATAAAAGTTCTAAATTATCCCTTTCACATAGGGGAAATGCAGCTCAAATTGATGGGGCTTATCTTCGCCTTTCTTATTATCTTTTTCACACATGCAGCAACCCGTCTCTGGAGATATATTCTTCAAAAAAAGATTCTGGCTCCAAGCCGCATGGAACCTGGACTCCGTGATTCCATAACAACCATAACCGTTTATTTATTCTGGATGATTGGCATATTAGCCGCGCTTCACGCTTTTGGGCTTAATACAACATCCCTGACTGTCGCCTTTGGCGCGCTTGGTATTGGACTTGGTTTTGGCCTGCAAAATATTTTCAACAATTTTATCAGCGGAATTATTCTTCTTTTTGAACGACCTATACAGGTTGGAGATGCCATTGAAATTAACGGGACATGGGCAACTGTGAGAAAAATCAATGTTCGCTCAACCGTCGTTCAAACTTATGACAACGCTTCCCTCATTATTCCAAACTCAGATCTAATAAGTTCCCAGGTTATAAACTGGAGTTTTAAGGATTTGCGGCTGCGACGCAATGTTTCAGTAGGAGTTGCTTATGGCTCAGATATAGAACTTGTCAGGAAAACTCTTTTTGAAATAGCACACAAGATTCCAAAAGTACTAAAATATCCAAGACCAGATGTCATTTTTTCAGATTTTGGAGACAGCGCCCTTATTTTTACCCTGCGAGTATGGACAGATATAGATAATATGTTCATAGCTGAAACAGATATAAGGTTTGAAATTAACAGGCTATTTAAAGAAAGAAAAATCGAAATCGCCTTTCCGCAGCAAGACTTGCATATACGATCATATCCAGATGCTCCAAAGCCATTGAAATTTAAAGAGGAAAATTATTAATGGGCAAAAACATAGGATTTGTCTCAACCCGCTTTGCGGGAACAGACGGAGTTACATTAGAATCGAGCAAGTGGGCACAGGTTCTAAAAAAAAGCGGGCATTCCTGTTTCTGGTTTGCCGGCGAACTTGACAGAAATCCTCAAAACAGCTTACTGGTTCCTGAAGCCTTCTTTAAGTATAAAGAAAACAATTGGATCAATGACCGGATTGTTAGTAAAAAAGGAAGGAGTCCCGATGTAACTGAAGCAATCCATTTCTTAAGGTCCTATTTGAAAGCAAAACTCTATGAATTCATAGAAAATTTTAAAATCGACATGCTGATTGCTGAAAATGCTTTGACTATTCCCTTGCATGTCCCTCTTGGATTGGCCTTAACAGAGATCATTGCTGAAACTCAGATCCCGACTATTGCGCACCATCATGATTTCTACTGGGAAAGGTTACGTTTTACAGTCAATGCGGTGAACGACTATATTCAAATGGCCTTTCCTCCTGCTCTGCCCGATATTGAACATGTAGTAATTAATTCAGCAGCCAAGGAAGAGCTGGCTCACCGTACCGGAATTTCGTCAACCATTATTCCTAATGTACTGGATTTTAAAAATCCACCCTTGGTGGATGAAAAGCGCACAGAAGATTTTCGTAATTCAATTGGATTAAAGCCCGATGATGTTATGATTTTACAGCCCTCCAGGGTCATTCAGCGGAAAGGAATTGAACATGCCATTGAACTTGTCCACGACTTGAAAGATCCACGCTATAAGCTCGTAATATCACACGAAGCAGGAGATGAAGGATTTGAATACGCTGAATGGCTTATGGAAAATGCAAAAGAACGCGGTGTAGATCTTCGCCTGTTTGATGCCAGTTTAGCGGATCCAATCAACGATGGCTTGAAAAATCCGAATCAATATTCGCTCTGGAATATCTATCCACATGCTGACTTTATTACCTACCCCAGTCTTTACGAAGGATTCGGCAATGCCTTTCTTGAAGGTATTTATTTTAGAAAACCCATGCTGGTAAACCGTTATGCCACATTTGTACGAGACATAGAGCCAAAAGGTTTTGATCTGATAGTCATGGACGGATTTCTCACCAAAAAAACAGTTCAGAAAGTAAGGGAAATTCTTGAATCACCTGAAAAAAGAGAAAAAATGGTAAATCATAATTACGAGATTGCAACCCGTTACTATTCTTATTCTGTGCTAAGAAGGTGGCTCAATTCTCTTATAATAAATTTCTTTGGAATAGAGGTATAAATTGGAAAATTCCAGGCTGATTTTTTCTCTCATCGCTGTGATGGTTTTGTGGGCAAGTATGCCGTTAGCATATTCAACGAAAAAATCGTTCCAGAAAGCCGCTAATGAAAAGGCTCCTTACGAGATTACTTACAGTATGCTGGAAAATAGAATCAAGGAGATGAAAAATCGTATAAGGGCATCCGAATCTGCTGAAAACGACCATACAGCACAACAGTTTGGGGTATTGATTTTCGATATGCAGACGCGCACCACCAAACTGCGGGAAATTTTGGCAACATATCAACGTTTTCTTACTGCATTAAAAAGGCAGGCAACGCTGGACAAGGAAATGTCTCTCATGCGCGATAAGGTAAAAACGCACCAACAGATCGGACTTTCCCAAAAACCGCCGTATTTTTTAGGGTTTTATGATCAACTACTCGATCAAGCAGTTACTGCCGGACAAGAAAAGGCAACGGTTCAATCTGAAAAAAGATTTGTGGGAAAAGTATTAGAAATGCCAGGTCAAGGCGGGACCAAGAGGAAAAAATCCTGCGAAACCTCAAAGAGCAATTAGAACGTATAGAAGATCTTAAAAATGAAACGAAGCTGAAATGGAATTTTGAACAAAGCAGATTGGATATGGAATTGGCACAAGCAATCCTGGACTTTCAGAAAATAAAGCTTGAAAACCTTCAGACGCAACTCGGGCTTGCAGAATTAAAAACAAATCTTTCGCAGCAGAGCATTACGTGGGTTCGCTCTCATCTCAAATTTGATCAGAGAGATCAGGATAAGGAGCTGCAAGAGTTTGAAAAAGAAAGGTCTGAATTGCAAGAACGCCAGAGCAAACTGATGAGGGAACAGAAACAAGTAGAAAAGGAGTGGCTCCTGGCCCAGAAAAGGGAATCAAAAGCAAAAAATGAAGCTGCTCGCTTTGTGGCAGCCTCCTTTCTTAAAACACGGGAGGCATGGCGTGAAACATATCAAAGAGTCCTGGAACAGACCGAGCATATGGTACACCTTTTAAACCAGAGGGAACAGGCGTGGAAAAGACGTTATGAACTCATCAAAGCTGAAGTAGATCATGAGCAACTTGAGGTGTGGCTTAAAGATACCGAAACTAAACTAAATAGTATTGATGCGGTCCTGGCTTTACAACAAAGTCACTGGACTAACCTGCACTCTCAGATTGCAGCATTAGAAAAACGGGTTTCAGAAAAAGACGTAAAGCCGGAGATCAGACAACATATAAAGGAACAGCTCATAGCCCGTCGAAAGTCGGATGAACGAAGCCTTGAACATATGGCAGCGCTGCTGGTTGCGAAGGAGGAGAATCGCAGGCTTTTCGATGAAATTACTTTAGAACGCGAACATATTGCATTGTGGAAGAAAACCCTGGTTATTGGAAGCACGGCAAAAGAAGTCTGGAACTTTGAACTATGGGTAATTGATGACCGGGCTGTTACGGTGAGAAAGGTCATGATTGCTCTGTTCATTGGCTTTCTTCTGGTTATTCTCTTTGGTTTGCATGTAGTTAATATTCCCCTTACGGCTTTTACTTTCCTTGGTGGCGCTATTGCTATTGGTGTGGGTTTTGGCGCTCAGAACCTTATCAACAACTTTATCAGCGGATTCATTATCATGGCCGAGCGCCCGATCAGTATTGGCGATTTGATTGAGATGGAAGGAAATTTCGCAAGAGTTGAGGAAATAGGCATGCGTTGCACAAGAATTCGAACACCAGCCAACGTCCATATTCTTGTTCCCAATAGCAGCTTTCTTGAAAAGAATATCATAAACTGGACACTTTCCGATCAGCTTATCCGATCAAACGTCACCGTTGGGGTGGTTTATGGTTCTCTGGTCCGCGAAGTTAAGCGTTTTTTGATTAAGGCGGTATCGACGCACAATAAGATCCTTATCAAGCCCGAGCCTTTAGTACTTTTCAATGATTTCGCGGACAATTCTCTCGTATTTAATGTTTATTTCTGGATTACAATGGATCGAATAATGGACCGCCGGACAATTGAAAGCGATGTTCGATTCATCATTGATGAGTTGTTTAGCCAAGCAAACATTATCATTGCTTTCCCCCAGAGGGATGTTCATTTGGACACAACAAAACCCATAGAATGTAAGATTCTAAATCCTAATGATGGTGTCACCAGGTAAACGCAACAGCACAATAAGCGAATCGTTGCTCGATAGAGCGTCAGCCGTCCATTTGAAATAAAAGCGGGAAAAAAGAATTGGAGTGTAAGAACAGTTTGTTTGAATAGGGATTGAGTACAAGCCTGCTCGAGGAGAAAGAAACTTATGAAAGTAGCGATAATCTATAACAAAGATTTGACTGGTGTGATCAATCGGTTTGGAATGCAAAATAAGGAGAAATACAACCCTAAAACGGTTAAGATGGTGGCGGACGCCCTTGAAAAGGGCGGGCATAATGTCAGGATCGCTGAAGGGGATATGGACGTAATCGAAAGACTGAAAGAGTTCGTGCCCAGAGTGATCGAAGGCGAGCGGATGGGAATGGTGTTTAACATGGCTTATGGAATTCAGGGGGAGAGCCGTTATACACATCTTCCTGCAATGCTTGAGATGCTTGGAATTCCGTATGTGGGATCAGGACCTGAAGGACACTCGCTTGCACTTGACAAAGTGATTACCAAGATAATTATGCAGAAACACGGAATTTCAACTCCCGATTTCCGGGTCTATTCGACAGGGGATGAGGATATGAGTGATGTCAGGTACCCTGTAATCGTAAAGCCAAAGATGGAGGCGGTCTCTTACGGCATCAGGATAGTGGATAATGATGACGATCTGCGTGAGACTGTGAAGTTCGTGATCTCCGAATTCGAACAGCAGGCGCTTGTGGAGCAGTTTATCCGTGGCCGGGAGTTTTGTGTGGGGCTGCTCGGTAACGGGGACCCTGAGGCGTTTCCGGTCCTGGAGATCAATCTTGAAAATGATCCTGATGCAATCCAGACTGTGGATGACAAGAAACAAAAACCCAGAGAGAAGATATGTCCTGCAGAGATATCTCCGGAACTGGCAGATGAGATGGTCAGGATGAGTAGAGATGCTTTCAGGGCACTCGGGCTTCGGGATTTTTCGCGTGTGGACATCCGCATGGATGAGGATGACAATATCTATCTCCTTGAGATCAATTCGATGGCAAGTCTCGGTATCACAGGTTCCTATGTCCATGCCGCAAAAGTTGCCGGCTATGACTATACCAGACTGGCGAACAGGATAGTAGATGTTGCAGCAGTCAGATATTTTTCTGAGAAAATATTGCCCTGGGAAGAGATGACAGATCATGGCAGAAACAAATTGCCACTGTCGGTTCGTATCCGCGGGTTTTTGAGGATGAAACAGGAAGAGACAGAAAAACTGCTCGAAAAGATGATGAATATCAATTCATATGTGCAAAACGTGGAGGGTGTCAATGCACTGGGCACGCTCGTGTGGCAGCAGTTGAGTCATCTCGGGTTCTCGCATCAGGTAATCCCTATGGTGGAAGTGGGAAACATCCTGCTGCTCTCCAATTCGTCTGATAAAGATTACGATGTGCTGCTTATAAGCCACCTGGATAATTCCACTCCGTTTACAAGGCAGATCCACTACCGTAAAACCGAGCAGAAACTTTATGGAACTGCTGTGTGGAATAGTAACGGGGGGCTGGCTGTAATGGTTGCGGCATTACGGGCGTTACGGTTTGCCCGCCTCCTGCGGAAGATGAAGGTCGGGGTTTTGCTTATAACTGACAATACCAGATATGGAAGGATCACAAGAAACAGCGTACAGGAGATCCTTCGCAAGGCAGATGTCGTGATAGGATTAAGCGGCGCATCCCTTGATGGAACCGTCATCACCTCCCGTTCCGGTGCTGCGGTGTACAACTGTCAGATGAATCTTCTGGGTGCGGAGAATGCAGGGGATGTAGCAAGAGCATCCGCATCCTTTAGCAGGCTACTTGCCAGTCTGACAAATTTCTCCAGCGAACCCGGTGCGGTCGTAATTCCGCGGACGGTGCAGATGAATTCAGGTATTGCAACCCTGCATGCAAACTGCGAAGCGCAACTCAGTGTTCGGTTTGACAATCAGGAACAGGGAGAGGCGCTCGACAGGAAGATACATAACCTCATAAAGAAGATAAATAGCAGAAAAAACCGTTTCCAGATCGAAGGTGGGATCTGTCGCCCCCCGATGGTGCGCAATCAGGAGACCGAGAATATATATCAGCGAGTGAGGGTTATCAGTAATCGTCTTGACATCAGGACTATTGAAGAGCACAGGTGGAGTTCGTCTGATATATGCGCTGTAGGTCAGGACAGGGCAAGAATCGACGGTTTGGGTCCGATAGGGGATGCTCCGCATGACTACGAGGAGTATATACTGAGGCACAGCCTTCTTGACAGGGCTGCGCTACTTGCGCTGCTCATGAATGACTTGAGACAGAGGAAATAGCAATAATGGATTTCAAAGAGATCGAATCAAGGTTTCAAACCACCGATGACTGCAAGTGTGCGGAGGCTGAACACGGGATGGTTGCAACCGCGTTTCCTGATGCCACACGCGCCGGCGTTGAGATGCTGAAGCAGGGCGGGAATGCCGTGGACGCAGCATGTGCTGCTGCTATGGCGCTTGGGGTCTGCGAGCCGCAGAGCAGCGGTATCGGCGGGCAGACAATGATGCTTATCACTTTAGAGGGTGGCAAAGTGCTCGCAGTCGATGGATCGTCAAGGGCGCCATCGCTTGCCCATGTCGGCGCAATCTATAAGGACGACCGATCACACGGCTATCGCGCTGCCACGGTGCCAAGCACTCTGGCAACTCTCTGGTATGTCAACAAAAACTACGGGGTACTTCCGTGGGAACAAATCTTCAAACCTGCGATCCGTCTCGCGGAGAATGGGTATACGATTACCCAACTCCAGCACCGCCTCCAGAAACGGGAACTCAAAAACTTCGACAAGGTCGAGTCAGGGTCAGGCAAGAGGTACTTCCTGAAAGATGGGGAACCTTATCTCCCGGGAGATATATTCTGCCAGCCCGATTTTGCCGGACTCTTGAGGATACTTGCGAAAAAGGGCGTGGAAGAATTCTATCAGGGAAGGGTTGCAAAGCAGATCGATTCTGATATGCGCGAGAACGGCGGGCTTCTCCGGTATGACGATCTTGCCTTAATCCCGTTCCCAATTGTCCGAAAGCCCCTGAAACGAAAGTTCAGGGGACTGACCGTCTATAGTATGCCCCCGGCGGGCGCTGGGAGAAGTCTCCTCTTCACGCTCTCGATGATAAACATGATAAAGCCCGCACATCTCAACCGGGACGAGTTTGACAGGGCGCATCTGCTCGTGGAGATATTCAGGAATGCTCTGCTGGAACGTTCAGACCGACCATTTGACCCCAATTATTACCCACAGGTGGCAGAACAGGACATGTTAAAACGCACTTATGTCCGCAGATGCATCCGTGAGATCAACCGTGAAACAAAAATACGTATACCGATCCGCGAGACCGAGGATGAATTCTCAGGCGAGACCACACATCTCTCAGTCATAGACGGCTCAGGGATGGCGGTCAGCCTGACCCAGTCGATTGAAAGGATCTACGGGAGTAAAGCTGCTGCAGACGGACTCGGATTTCTCTATAACAACTACCTGATGGATTATGACTATAAGGTATTTTCCCATCCGTTCTATCTGCGTCCGAACGCAGTCCCGTGGGCTACGGTCGCACCGACTCTCATCTTCCGCGGCAAGGAGATATGGATAGCGGTGGGCAGTCCCGGGAGCGAACGGATATTCTCTGCAATCGCCCAGTTCCTGATTCATGTTGTCGATGAAAACCAATCGATCGGTGAAGCGATGTACGCGCCGCGTCTGCACTGCTCGCTTGGGGGGCGCGTGAGTCTCGAAGCAGAACGTTTCCCTGATAAATTTCCTGCATTTTTCCAGCAAAAGGGGTATAGAATTGATAAGAGAGAGTCGTTCTCATTTTATCTTGGCGCAATACACGCGGTACTGAAAAAGCACGACAGCACCGGCTTTCAGGGTGTGGCTGAAGTCAGAAGGGATGGAACTGCAGCAGGATACTGAAAATGGGCACTGTATATCCTTTGTTGATATCCATTCCGCACAGTGGGAGCATAATTCCGCCCGAAGTTGCGGAGATGGTCAGAATAACCGGGAAAGACATCTTCTATGACGGGGATACGCTTACCCGCGAGATATACGACTTCGGGAAAAGCGCAAACGCTGTAATCAAGACACCCATCGCACGGGCGATTGTGGACGTGAACAGGGCTTATGACGACCGCCCCCCGGAAAATCCGGATGGAGTCGTGAAGACTGTGACAACAGACGGTACACCGGTTTACAGGGAAGGTATGTTCCCTGACGACGATCTTGTCGAGGATCTGCTGCAAAGTACTATTTTCCGTATCACGAACGGCTGGGGAATCTCCTTGAAAGCCGCAGCATTAGACTGGCTCTTGACTGCCACAGCATGCTTGAGCATTCACCGGTGACAAGCGTTCGCCCGGGAGAACCAAGACCGCTGATATGCTTGAGCAACCGGGGCGACAGAGAGGGGATGCCTGTGCGCGGGTGTGGTCATGTAACCTGCCCTCCCGAATGGATACGTGCGCTTGCAGAATCGTTTCGGTATACATTTGCCGGTGAAGGCGAGGTTGTAATGAACAATCCGTTCGCGGGCGGGTACATCTCGCAGTATCACTACGAACACAGTGGGATACCGTGGATCCAGATCGAGATCAACCGCAAGCTCTATCTGAACGAAACGTATTTTGATCCAAAGCCATTGAGAGTTGATCAAAGGATCATTCGGGAATTAAGAGAGAGGATATCCGATTGCATTGTACGATTCTTAACTGTGCTCTAATTCCCGGTAGTCCCTACAAAGCAATGCAGGTTTGAGAATACCGCCTTGCATTACCTTGCAAACACCTGCTTTTTCATTATGTGTTAACAGAAGCTATAGCAATGTAACTTGTTGAAATTATTGACCCGCATTGTTTTGTAGGGA
>Ga0255427_1142_pt1 | contig 14156 bp, 8 predicted proteins | sample ANMaggSeSYBR02D9_FD_182671 | JGI IMG/M metagenome (GOLD analysis project Ga0255427, IMG submission 182671) | Sediment cell enrichment communities from methane seep in Santa Monica Basin, California, United Staets - ANME aggregate JGI... | ecosystem: Environmental > Aquatic > Marine > Cold seeps >... | reverse complement strand
TGCGAGGTTCATTAAAAATCCCGCGTCTTGTCATCAACAATTCATTAAACGATACACCATAATGTTCACACACTGATGAAATTATTGTATCAGATGTCGGAGCCAGACTTTTTGATTCAGGAACCTCACAGCTTTTTTCTTAAAATAATATTTTTCTTTTATTCCTGTTATGAAACTTTCCGGACCAAAAAATGACGGGAGTTTCTTTAATGAGAATAGCCTTGTAACTTCTTCTGAATCTTCTTTTCGCATAAAATCAATAAATGGCTTTAATCTTCCTCTCTTTTTCGGAGTAATCATGGAAAAAATATAATCCCTATAAAGCCAGTTCCATTTTTTCGCATATGACAGATAACCTTTGTAGCTGCTCCATTCATAATCCGGCATATCTTCAACCATACCTGCTCTTACAGGGTTCTTATGTATATATCTCACCAGTTGCAGAAGATGGCTGTCATTACAAACAAGAATCGACTTGTACCTTCCCCTGAAAAGCTGACCATCAAATCCATGTCTCCTGTTATATCTCTGGGTGTACACGCTGTTCAAATGCCTCATGCATGTTGAAATATTTCCATCGGGTGTTTGCAGCAAAATGTGATAATGGTTTGTCATTAAACAGTATGCGGCTACATTTACATTACACATTTCAGATACTTCAATCAGCAGATCAATAAACATTAAATAGTCATGTTTATCTGAAAAAATGGATTCGGACCGTCTCCCACGGTTCATTACATGATACCATGCTCCGGGATATTCTATTCTAAGTGGACGTGACATGTTGTAACATATAACATTTTATCTTTCATGGGTCAATAGTAGACTTGACCCCATTTCCTTGACTCCACTTAAGACCCAGTTTGGGGAATGACCTCCATCACGGCACCTTCTCTGCTGAACATAGCTTTTCGGTTGATCCAGACAACCAGAACGGCGGCGGCCGCGAACGCGAACGTGTCGTAAGGTTGTGCGTCGGGCCAGATAGGATTGTTGCACTGAAAATGGAACAATGCAGGGAGCAGGATGCTGCCGCGCGATTTGTTAAATAACGGGGTCACGATCACGCTGAGCGCAACAGAGCCAACAAAGAATGGGGTGAATGACCAGGCGCTTTGCGGCGTCCCGCTCAACAGGAACGCGGGCAGGTGCCAGAAGCCCCATATAACACCAAGAATCAGCCCTGCCCAGATGGGCGCGAACCTTTGTTGTAGTAGAGGCAGAGCGAGGCCCCTCCAGCCGAATTCCTCGACCGGGCCTTTGACCATAGTCATTGCCAAGGCCAGAATGAGTGGCTGAAATGAAGAAAATGGGAACGGATCCTCGAAAAGATTCCCCTTCAGCGCAAAGCCACCGAAAAACAGCAGCGGAATGCCGACAATCAAAAAGCCATACCAAACCAGTGAGCAGCGCCAGAGTAATAATCGAGAAAAATAACGCCGCAATCCTCCCAGGCCACTGTTGTATGTGACGACAATGAAAGCAGCAATCGCAGGTGCGTACACCGCCAAGAAAAAAAGCGGATGTTGACCAGTCAATTCGCCGAATATCCCGGTCATCTGGTCATGGAGAAAAATGAACAGAGCCAGGATTCCCCAAGCCAAACCGAAAGCAATAAGCAGAAATGGCACCAGGGAGATGAAGGGAATCTGACGTCTGTCAGCGCCTGATGAGCCTATAATCATAATAAGCCCTCCTTGATGTGTGAGTTCGGAAGGCTGACCGAAGCCATGTGCCCTCCGCTAACGTTTTTCTGAGCCGCCACACCCATAGCGAAGCGGCGGGTGTGGTCGGACTCCAGAAATTTGTTAGCCAAAATGTTCAGTTATAGGTACATATAAGCCAACATGACTTTCGACGTTGTACAATATGCCACCTCCAAAAGGATAGACTTCTGTATGCTCTTTCAATTCTCGTGTGTCAGACTCATATAATGTGAAACGGTACTTTTTTCTGAAAGCAGAAGACGATGGTGATGAATCAACTTCAAGCTCAAATATGTATTCCCCTGGTTCCCAAATAAATAATTTGTCCATTAAATCAATAAACGGTTTAATAAGTTCTTCATCGCCCTTGACAGCATCTTTTTCATCTTCTGGACGATTACGAAGCTTTTTCTGGATATCAAGCCTTAATGAAGTTTCGTTCTCTCTATACTTTTTCTCTGTTGTTCGGTCGAAGAAATTTAAGAAATTAACCCCATGAGACCAATACTCATCTGGTTTTAAAGTAAATGGGACAAACAGAACTGAGCTTTTGTCAGTCGGTGACTCAAAGTAATTTTGAGCAGGTAATGAAACCAAGTCTTTACCTTCTTTTTGTAAATTTACTCTCAATCCTTTAATTCTTAAATTTCTTCCTCCGCTATTCCCAAGACTGACATGCATACCGAAATTGGGATTGCCTATTTTATGAGTTACATTAACCCTGCTATTCACCTCAACATCTAGTTTTAATGGTTTGATCAATATCCTGATTGGCGGCAATTGGGACAATACAACTGCTATTCCTGACACTAAAAATGACCAGAATCGCCAATCTTGATAGAATGGAGCTAATGATGATGGATCCAAAATTCCTCCCAATAAACTACAAGTTTATTCCTTTGGTTAATTTGCGAAGCAATGTAATAGGCTCCTTTATAATTTGGGCCGCGCTTCAGCCGCGCGGCTTTTTGCGTCGGCTGGAAGCGCCTTGTTAGCTTCCGATCATTTTAAGGCCAAATTTCAATTTTGGGTTATCTCGAATCATTTTTAATGCTAAAGAGAACTCATCGCTACTTGAAAAAACAAACCTTGATGAAAAAAAGACTTGTAAAGAATTATGGTTAACAACACTCTCAGCCCTATAGGGAACCGTTTCTTTTTTCTCGAACCCGTTCATAATTTGTGAAATAAAAGAACTATCCTTTATCGATCTCGAACCTATTTCTGGATCTAATCGCATGATTAATTTATATTTCTCATACGTCTTTCTGAATTCTTCTTCATGACTCGGGCAGAACATACCAAGAGCAAGCGTTTTACTTAAAGGGAAATAGATTTCAATGCCACGAACAGCTAAACCGATATTACCATATGGCCCATGATCAAGCATATTTTGTAATGTTACAGGATTGTCTGAAATGTATAATGGATGACTCTTTGTTGTTTTGAAAAGCACCCAAGATTTATTTAGAAAATATGGGGCATACTCGCCCGATTTTAGAACAGATCGGATGCCATGGAGTTTTAAAGTTTTATCATCAACCTCGACATAATCCTTGATTTGGGATATATCTTCGCCTCTCTTTTTTAGAGTATCACCTAATGTTTCAGACAAATCTCTGAACAACTGCCGATGTTGTTTTGTCCTTACAAATTGTAAAGCGAAGAAGTGTGATAGAAATAGCCTATGCTCATCTGATAGATCCGAAATACTATTTTTTCGTACAACATCTTTTATTATTTTAGACGCACGTGTTTCAATGTCCGAGAGAGATGTCTCAATAGTTAATTCGTTTCCTTTGAATCTAAAATCATAAAATCCTTTCTCTGATGCCACATTTTTCACATGTGTTTTAAATTTCTTACCAGTTGTTTTATCAAAAACCCAGACTTGTGGTTTTTTCCCGCTGGCGAATTGTCTAAGCAAGAACTGAGGGACATAGTGCTGTATTTTCGCAATTTCATTACGTTTCATTATGCTTCATTTACAGAAGAATATAAAAGCTAACTTTGATATAGCGGGCCTAAAAGCCCGATTTGTTTTCGTGCATTATTGCCTGCGAAAAAGAAAAATAGGGTAATTTTGCACGATAAAACCCCCTGCTAAGGGTTTTATCGTGCGATTTTGCCGAATAAAAAGTCTTACTATTATAACAGAAAGACTGTAAGTTTAACTGAAAGTCGAATTCGTTGCCAAGTGTCGAAACCTTTGAAGGTGTTAGACAGTGTTTCATAAAATTTATATTGTAAGATATCCAGCCTTTTCCAAGTCAAGAAATATCTACTACAATTTATAGGAGATATACATGATAAAGGTTATGACGGTCAAGCCAAAACTGCTGGATCAGGTGCGGCATGCTACACGAGTCAGACACCTTTGCCCTCGTTCCCAGGCTCTGCCTGGGAACGCATTACACGAGGCTCTGCCTTCTTTCATTCCGTGGCAGAGCCACAAAAATTGCATTACGAGGCAGAGCCTCGTAACGAGGGGGGGGGAAGTAAGGCACGTTCTCCGAACGTGCTAAAACGTTTTGATTATGAAATTATCATTATAGCCAAAATGGCGAAAAATGTTCCGCTTTAAGTTGGTAGCCCTAAAAGCTAACCGCACAGGTCGCATTATTTTTGCCCCTTGCCTTAAAACACTTAGTCAGGTATAGAAATAAATTTTTGTGACGCTTTAGCTTTATGGTAACCGTTCACGGCTTGAAACTTGAAATTGGGGAGAAATTAAATTAGAAATTGGAAATTAGAAATTGGGAAGAACGGTACAAAAGCATGAAGGCCAAATTTCTATTTTCTAATTTCAATGTTCCGTGAACGCTTACGCTTTATGAAACAAACCAGATACGCGTAAACTTCAGGTGTGATACATTTAAACCATGAAAAATGAAAAAAAATTACCTATAGCTGTGGTTGGGATGGCCGGTATTTTCCCCGGAGCTCCTGATATTGATATATTCTGGAACAACATTGTCAATAAAGTGGACTCCTGTTGCGAGGTGCCTGAAGGAAGGTGGATTGTTGAACCTGAGTTCATGTACAATCCTGAACCAGCGCCGGATAAGGCCTTCTCAAAACGCGCCTGTCTTATAAATGATGACATATTAAAATCAATCAAATCTGATTTAAAAGACACCGCCAAAGACATCAATATTGACAAGGACATAATAGACGATCTTGATCCTCTCTTTCACTTGGTTCTTCATACAGGCAAAAAGGCATTATCAAACTGCAATATTTCAACAATCAATAAAGAACGTATTGGAACTGTTCTTGCTGCAATTGCACTGCCTACTGATTCTTCTTCTTTTATAACCAGAAAAATCATAGGGAAATCATTTGAAGAAAAACTCTTTAAAAACAGTAATTTTTCCACCAGCAAACCACTTACCAGGGCGCAGTGTCTAACAAGCAGAGTAACCAGCCTTCCAGCTTCTATTTTGGCCAAAGGCTTAGGGCTCGGAGGCGGAAGCTATACTCTTGATGCTGCATGCGCATCATCTCTTTATGCGGTCAAACTTGCCTGTGATGAGCTTCATTCTTTTCGCGCGGATGCCATGCTGGCTGGAGGGGTATCAAGGCCTGAATGCCTCTACACTCAAGTAGGCTTCAGCCAGCTTCGCGCACTTTCTCCGTCAGGAAGGTGTGCCCCGTTTGACGAAAAAGCAGATGGACTTGTTGTGGGAGAAGGCGCGGGCATACTTGTTTTAAAAAGGCTTGACGATGCCCTGAGAGATAATGACAACATTTATGGCCTGATACGCGGTATGGGGCTTTCAAATGACATGAGCGGTAATCTTCTCGCACCGGACATTGAAGGTCAAGTCCGTGCCATGCGCAGCGCCTATTTATCCGCGGGCTGGTCTCCATGCGAAATTGATCTTATTGAATGTCATGGCGCTGGAACGCGTGTCGGAGACACCACTGAGCTTCACAGCCTGAGAAATCTCTGGGGTGACTCCGGATGGTCGTATGAACAATGCTCGATAGGATCAGTCAAATCCATGATCGGCCATCTTTTAACCGGCGCCGGTGCAGCCGGAATGATAAAGACATTTCTTGCCTTAAAACATAAAGTTCTTCCTCCATCAATTAACTTTAATAAAGCGCCGGAAAAAAGCCCCCTTAATAACAGTCCGTTTCGTGTGCAGACAAAAGCCGAAGAGTGGATCAGAAAAAACAACAAAAGGCCGTTTCGTGCCGCAGTCAGCGCATTTGGATTCGGAGGAATAAACGGTCATCTGCTTATAGAAGAATGGTGTTCGGATTCCGCAACTTGCAACCCGCAACCCGTAACCCGTAACCCGCAACTCGCAACCCGCAACCCGCAACCCCCAGTTGCCATTGTTGGAATGGATGCTGCTTTCGGCTGTTTAAAGTCGTTGAAAGATTTCAAGGAAACCATTTTTAAAGGCTCTTCAATAATCAGAGAAAGACCTGAAGACAGATGGAAAGGATGCGATAACATTGCCGCCGGACATCTTGATGGAAAGCTTTTATACGGCGCCTTTATGGACAACCTTGCTTTGACTGTTGGAGAATTTCATATGCCGCCGAATGAAATTCCTGATATACTTGTGCAACATTTGCTAATGCTTAAAGTTTCTTCAAACGCCATGAAAGATGCGGGTCTTGTGGATAGAGAAAAACGCCCGAAAACAGGTGTTATCATAGGAATGGAATTTGATTTTGAAGCAACCAATTATCATCTGAGGTGGAATCTTTATAATTTGGTTCAAAAATGGATAAATACACAGAAACTTAATCCGGATGAAAAAGAAACCGACATATGGCTTGAATCTTTAAGAAACTCATCAGGCCCTGCGCTGACAAACATCCGGACAATAGGTGCGCTGGGGGGCATTATAGCAAGCCGGATTGCCAGGGAATTCCGTTTTGGAGGCCCGAGCTTTGCTGTTTCCTGTGAAGGCGCATCAGGACTTAAAGCGCTTGAAATAGGAGTAAGATCATTGCAGCAGGATGAGACGAATGCCGTACTTGTTGGAGCAATTGATCTTTCCGGAGACGTGCGCAATGTTATTACCACAAACAAATTAAAGCCTTATTCAAAAAACAATGAAATCCATCCGTTCGACCGGTCGGCAGATGGAACTCTGCCCGGTGAAGGCGCGGCTGCGCTTGTCTTAAAAAGACTTGACAGTGCAATCAAGCACGGAGACAGAATTTATTCCGTAATAAAAGGATTGGGATGCGCTGCAGGTGATGGAATTGATACTGAATCTCCTTCAAAAGATGCTTATACTCTGTCACTCAAGCGGTCATTTCAAGATGCAGACATCTCTTCATCATCAATAAGTTATTTTGAAACTCACGGCAGCGGAGACATGTTAGAAGATAATCTGGAATCAGAGGCTCTAAATGATTTTTTTACAGACCCGTCTGATAATAAAAATGTCAGTTGCGCCATTGGATCTGTAAAGGCAAATATCGGGCATACAGGCGCTGCTTCAGGTCTTGCATCATTAGTAAAAACCAGCCTGTGCCTTTACCATGAAATAATTCCTCCTTTAACTAACTTTATCATGCCTGCAAATGACAGGTGGCAGGACAGCGTATTTCATATGCCTGCTTTTCCTCAATACTGGCTGAGAGACAGAAAAGATGGCCCCCGAAGGGCGTGCACAGCCTCTTTAACTTCAGACGGCAACTGCATGCATGTTATTCTTGAAGGATTTGAATATTCGCAAAAAAATCACATACTGGAAAAAGTAAAAATAGAAAGACAGCGGCCTCTGGGCGACCGGAAATTCGGTCTTTTTGTTATTGAGGGAAACAATAAAACCTCTCTTATGGAAGGTCTTGAAAAACTGTCCAATCATATTGAAAAACTCAAAGAGCCCAAAGCTCTTGACTTTAAAATAGAAGCTGCTGCCCGAAGCTGGTATTTAAAGAATAAGCCGGTACCTGAAAAAAAATATGCAGTATCAATCGTTGCGGCTGATATTGTAGATCTCAAAAATCTGATTAATGATGCAAAAAATGCGGTTTCAGAAAGTACACCCAAAAGAATGAACGGCATGAGCGGTATAAGCTATTCACCTGATCCCATAGGTCTCTCAGGCGAAACAGCATTTGTCTTTCCTGGTTCAGGCAACCATTATGTTGGAATGGGAAGAGGTGTTGGTGTTCAATGGCCGGAAATTCTCCGCAAAATGGATGCAAAAACTCAGCAGCTCAGGACTCAGCTTGTTCCACAATGCTATGTGCCCCAGAGAACGTCGTGGATGCCGGGATGGGAAAAAGAGGCTTACAAAAAAATTATATCTGATCCTTTAAATATGATTTTCGGCCAGGTAGTACATGGTGGTGTGACTGCTAATCTAATAATGAATTTCAAAATAAAACCATCCGCCGTTATCGGATACAGCCTTGGCGAATCAGCAGGACTTTTTGCCCTGGGCGCATGGTCTGATCGCGGAGAAATGCTGAAAAGAATGCAAGAGACCGATCTTTTCACTACAGAACTTGCCGGCCCGTGTAATTCCGCCCGCCGGGCCTGGAATATCCATCCTGATAAAGATATAAAATGGTGTGTTGCCGTAGTTAATCGTCCGGCAAATGATGTTAAAAACATTATAAATAAATTTCCTTATGCGAGACTCCTTATAATTAATACACCGGATGAATGCATAATCGGCGGCCAAAAAGATGATATTGAAGCATCAATCAAGATGCTCAGATGTGAAGCAATTTTTCTTGACGGCATTATCAGCGTCCATTGCGATGCGGCAGCTCCTGTTGCGGACGCATATAAAGAGCTTCATATTTTTCCAACTGCTTCTCCGGAAAACATAAAATTTTACAGTTGCGCTCTTGGGCGTTCATATGCCCTTACAAGCGACAGTGCTGCCTTCTCAATTCTTAAACAGGCAATTGAAGGATTTGATTTCACCGCCTTAATTGACCAGGCATATAAAGACGGCATACGCATATTCCTTGAAATGGGTCCTCATTCTTCATGCACCAGGATGATCAGCCGCATACTGGATAAAAAACCTCACATGGCTATCTCTGCATGCGTCCGTGGAGAAGATGATTATGTCACAATTCTCAAATTCCTGGGTTCACTTATCACTGAACGTGTGCCTGTTGATATGGACAAAATCTACGGGACCGGTTTATATGAAAAGACAATTAATGATTTATACCATAATAAAACTGAAAAACAGTTAACCCTGACTATTGGCGGGAAAACGCCTTCCCCTGTTTTGCCCCGAAAAATTAACATAAGACATGCTCAAACTCAGTTTAAAAATCAGGAAACACACCTTAAGGATTTGGATACAGTCTTTTCATATAATGATCTGATCGGACCTGTAACGGAAAACGTAACCGCTGTTTCAGAAGCCCACAAAACCTTTATAAATTTCTCAAATGAGTTAAATAGAGGCATTGAAAAAACATTCGCCACACAAACCCGCCTTCTTGAAACCATGATGGCAGGCAAAGAAATAAAAGAATTCGGACAAGACATAGAACTGGACAGCTTCTCCGCTTTTTCACGCGATATGTGTATGGAGTTTGCGATTGGCTCGGCAGCAAAGGTACTTGGCCCTGAGTTTGCGGCAGTAGATACTTACAAAGTACGGGTACGCCTTCCTGATGAGCCGCTCATGCTTGTTGACAGGATAATTTCCGTAGAAGGCGAAAAAGGCTCACTAGGTTCCGGTCGTGTAGTAACAGAGCATGATGTCCTGCCTGGTGCATGGTATCTTGACGGTGGGCATGCGCCTGTATGCATATCGGTTGAATCCGGGCAGGCCGACCTGTTTCTCTGTTCATACCTCGGTATTGATCATGTTGTTAAGGGTAAGAGAAGTTACAGGCTTCTTGATGCGGTTGTAAAGTTTCACCGCGGGCTCCCGTGCCCCGGAGATGTCATAATATATGAAATAGAAATAGAAAAATTTGTACGCCAGGGCGATACTTATCTTTTCTTTTTCAGCTTTGAAGGCTTTATCAACAACAAACCTCTTATAAGCATGACTGATGGTTGCGCGGGATTCTTTACTGAAGAAGAGGTTGAAAATTCAGGCGGTATAATTTTAACAAAAGAAGATACCGAGCCTGTACTGGGTAAAAAGCCTTCTGGCTGGAATGAGCTTGTTCCCATTTATACTGAGAGTTACAATGACAAAGAAGTTGATGCCCTTAGATCCGGAAATCTTGAAAAATGTTTTGGCGCCCTTTTTAATGGTATAAAAATCGCTGATTCTCTTAAGCTCCCCGGAGGCCGGATGAAACTTGTTGACAGGATACTAAATCTTGACCCAAAGGGCGGCCGCTATGGAATGGGTTTGATAAGAGCTGAGGCGGATATACACCCTGATGACTGGTTTCTTACCTGCCATTTCAAGGATGACATGGTTATGCCGGGAACCCTCATGTATGAATGCTGCGCACACACGCTTAGAGTATTTATTCAGCGCATGGGCTGGGTAACCGACAAGCCGGGCGTATGCTATGAACCGGTTGTCGGGGTTGAAAGCATACTGAAGTGCAGAGGCCCGGTAACGCCTGACACCAGACATGTAGTTTACGAAGTAGAAATAAAAGAAACAGGTTATGGTCCCGAACCTTTTGTAATTGCGGATGCACATATGTTTGGTGATGGCCGGCGAATTGTCATGTTTAAAGACATGTCAATGAAAATGTCAGGAATAACTCGTGAAGAAATTGAATCAGCCTGGAAGAAAAAAGCCGGTTTTGACTATGACAGTATTCTGGCATTTTCAACTGGAAAACCTTCAGAGGCATTTGGCGAGCCATATAAGGTTTTTGATGAAGAAAGAATTATCGCCAGGCTTCCTGGGCCGCCGTATCTTTTTATAGACAAAATAACTAATATTGAGCCGGAACAATGGGTACTGAAACCTGACGGGTGGATCGAAGCAGAGTACGAAGTGCCGCCGGATGAGTGGTACTTTAAAGCAAATCGTATCCCTGCCATGCCATACTGCATACTACTTGAAATAGCCCTGCAACCCTGCGGATGGCTTGCAGCTTATATGGGTTCTGCTCTCAAAAGTAAAAAAAACCTAAAGTTCAGAAACCTTGGTGGAAAAGCTGTCTTGCATCATCAGGTTTTGCCTGATTCAAAGATCCTTACAATGCGCACCCGCATGACCAAGGTTGCTGAAGCAGGAGATATGATAATAGAACACTTTGACATACAAATCCTGCAGTCTGATAAATTAATATATGAAGGAAATACGAATTTTGGATTTTTTACAAAAAAGGCGCTGGCACAGCAGGTTGGAATAATTGATGCTGCCGAAAGGGCATACAAGCCTGATGCTGGTGAGCTTAAAAGGTCGGTTTCACATGTGTTTACCGGCATTCCGCCTTTAACTCCTTATGATTTGGAAACCGCTCCGGCGCCTTGCCTATCGGCACCTTCTCTGGCAATGCCGTCAAAAGCATTGCTTATGATTGACGAGATTGAGACTTATATTCGTGATGGCGGAACTGAAGGGCTTGGATTTATTCGCGGTGTAAAAAAAGTTGATCCAAATGAATGGTTTTTCAAGGCACACTTTTATCAGGATCCTGTATGTCCTGGTTCCCTCGGCATTGAGTCTTTTATTCAACTGATAAAATTCATGGCAATTGATCGTTGGAGCCATCTGGCAGAAACGCATATATTCGAGCTTATAACTGATAAACCGCACATCTGGATTTATAGAGGCCAGATTGTTCCGGAAAACAAAAAGATAGAAATTGAAGCTGTAGTGACAAAAATACAGGATATACCGATCCCAACCATACAGGCAAACGGGTTTCTGAAAATTGATGGACTATATATTTATGAGATGCAAGATTTTGGGATCAGGCTTGTTCCTTTAACGGACAAGGTGAAAATAAATTGAAAATTGTGGTATCGCTTCGCTCTATCATTTTAAATAAAATTGATAGGATTCCTTCAATATTCAATATTAAATTGTCAATATTCAATAAATAATATGCTTTACTCAAAAGTTTACATAAATTCATTTGGTTATGAACTTGCCCCGAATGTGATAACTTCGGAAGATCTGGAAATGCGGCTTGAGCCTCTTTACGAAAAACTTCATCTGCAAAAAGGTCAACTGGAAGCAATAACGGGAATACAGGAACGCAGGTTCTGGGACCCAGGCTTTAAAATGCATGAGGGTGCGATAAAAGCGGGTCAAAAGGCAATAGAAGCATCCGGTATTTCTCCGGATTCTATCGGCATGCTTATCTACGGAGGTGTTTGCAGAGACAACCTGGAACCGGCAACAGCCTGCGCAACAGCACACAGCCTTGGGATAAGCCGTAAAGCACAGATTTATGATGTATCAAATGCCTGCCTGGGCATTCTTAATGGAATGGTTCAAATTGCCAATGCTATTGAGCTGGGACATATCAAGGCAGGTCTTGTGGTAGCGTGCGAGTCTTCCCGTCAAATCGTTGATATTACAATAGACCGATTACTTAAAACAAAAGATATAGAAGTCTTTAAAAAAACAATTGCAACTCTTACAGGCGGGTCCGGGGCTGTTGCTGTTCTTTTGACGGATGAATCAATTGCCAATAATGGACATCGATTTTTAGGAGGAATGATAAAAAACGCAACAAAGCATCATGAACTTTGCCGTTGGGGGCCGGATACAGGCATACCTGCAAGCGGACTTCATGTTATGGAAACAGATTCCGTCGGTGTTTTGCAACACGGTGTTGTTTTGGGAATTGAAACATATAAAGATTTCAAAAAAGAACTGTCGTGGTCCGATAATAAGCCTGACAAAGTCATCTGCCATCAGGTAGGAGCAACTCACCAAAAAACCATACTGGAATCCATAGGTATTCCAGAAGAAAAAGATTTTACCACCTTCCGGCATCTTGGAAATATCGGAACAGTATCACTTCCAATAACTGCTGCAATAGCATCGGAACGTGAGTTTCTGATAAAAAACGATCTTGTCGGATTTCTGGGTATCGGCAGTGGACTGAACTGTTTTATGCTGGGGATAGAATGGTAAAAAAGTAAGCGCTTAATAAACCGCACTAAGCATTTAGCTTCAGTTGTTCTGAGCTCAGATACTGTGGAAGCAGCGATTTATAATCTTCGGTCGTCTCAGCCATCGGCAGTTTATCAAACAGATAACGCAGATAATGGTAGGGTTCCAGTTCATTGGACTTGGCTGTTTCAATCAGACTGAATAGAGCTGCACTTGCGCTGGCGCCTTCCGGGTTTCCAGAAAATAACCAGTTTTTGCGACCCACGACAAATGGCCTGATGGCATTCTCGGCATCATTGTTGTCAGGCTTGGTAAATCCCTGTTCCGTGTATCGAACTCACTTTCAACACCCCAAATTATATTTATTCTCTATTTTTTAAGCTATAGTTTTTAAACAAAACAATTTGTTTTGGATCAATTATCCTGCTCTTGGATTAACAAAAACGTTTGGATTGACATTTAGCGCTATTAAATACTCTCTTTGCTGTTCCGTAAGTGGTTTATTAAGTTTTCGGATATTGCCAACTTTTATAATCATAACTCCTTGAAATTTGGTCGTAAGCATAAAGGTCGTGGGGCGAGTCGTTCTTCTTTTCTTCCATCCGGGCAAATCCCGTTTCTCTCTTTCAATATACTGGCGCATTTCTCTTTCAATCAGGCGCCATACCAGCAGTGAAAGCAATAGAACTAATCCAAGAACTTCTATCCGCTCTGGCTTTTTTAAAAATATGCTGTTGACGATTACAGGATCTTTTAGAAACCCGAAGTTTTGTTCTATGCCGTACTGATCTTTGTATGTTTTTAAGATTGCTTTAGAATCGTAGCTGCCTTCACCTTTTTTGGGAACATTGGTAATCATAACAAAGCAACCGGCTTCTTCTCTTAATTTTGAGACCGCTTGATCATCTTTTACTACTGTTACAGAAAGGCCATACAACATTTCTTTAATTTTGCGAATACCTCCTTTTGACCGCCCGCTTTTGTACTTTGGTCTTTTTTCTACTTCCGGATTGACAATGTAATATTTGGCTTTCGTCTTTCCAAGCTCTTCTTTTGCGGCCAGTGCATCGGCTAAATAATAAAAGTCTTTTTGGACAGCCTGTTTGCATTGGTGGTTCAAAGATTTAAGCTCTGCATTCAGCTCTCGTTCTATGCGTTTTTGACGACGCTTATCATGGGCGCTTGAATGAATAACAACAGCTCTATATTTTTTATTGTGAATATTAACTTCTGATTCATAAGCCTTATAGTAAGCTGCAGGCCGCTTATCTGTCGGTTTTGTATCGGATAATACACCCAAATCCTGCCATTGATCCTTTCCAATGGCTTCCTTCCAAGAGAAACTATGAATGAAGATAGAGGCAATTACAGGCTTCCCTGCAAACACGCATTCTACCCTCAAGGTCTTCTTAGTTGTATTTATCGATTGAAAGTCAAAGTTACC
>Ga0255427_1140_pt1 | contig 14416 bp, 15 predicted proteins | sample ANMaggSeSYBR02D9_FD_182671 | JGI IMG/M metagenome (GOLD analysis project Ga0255427, IMG submission 182671) | Sediment cell enrichment communities from methane seep in Santa Monica Basin, California, United Staets - ANME aggregate JGI... | ecosystem: Environmental > Aquatic > Marine > Cold seeps >... | reverse complement strand
TTTTTTTAGTCTTGATTATGAATAATATAGATATTAGTGCTAATACGAACAAAACCCACTTAAATGAACTCAAAACTGAAGTAATAAATGGTATATTGGATTGCCCAAAGGATACTAACGGGCTGGAAATTAAAAATTCACTTGTCATACTTAAAAACATTTGGACAACGCTTGGATAAACTAAAAAGTGATAACCAAGAGAGGAAACAATCACAATCATAAATAAGTTTTTATCGGAATCGGTGCCTTTGACAGTTTTATAAATTTTATCTTTTATTACGCTGTGAACTGATAAAAGTGGTATTATCAATAGTATTATCAGATAAAGACAAAATATCAGCGCTAAAAATAATGGTGTGAAATAATGTGACAAAATAAATACTATGCTGAAAATGATTGTTAAATATCGGTATCGAATATCACTTATTTGCCGTGATTTAATGAAAACATATACGAGCAATACAAAATATATCATCGAGAGTCCTTGTGGATGATACTCTGCCTGATAAAAAATAATAATATCATTAATAGATGCGAATAATCCGGCTAATAATGCTACTCCTTCACTTTTCGTTACAGTTTTTGCCAGAAAATATATGGCCAAGAAAAATATCATACCCATCGTTGGTTGAAAAAATCTAAATATCTGCATAACATTTACATTTGTTATATGCGCCAAAGTTGTGGTCAACAATTGCATAATAGGCCAATGTAGTTGTACATCTACACCCGAATACCACCAACCCAAAATTGGCTCAAGTGTTCCATACTCGATGATATTTAAAGTACTGACAAAGAGATAATAAGGATCATGCAGAGGAGGGTAAGATAACCTTAGGTTAGGTATTGCCCTTGCAATAAAAGTAAAAATTAGTGATTGTGGCAGGAGAAAATAAACATCAGTGGATTTTTGTATTATGAAACTGCCATAGACTAACAATGAGGTTAAGGCAAAAACCAATAATAATATAAGAATATTGGTAATTTCTGAGTTAATAATAGTTGGAAAATATTTAAAATACGCAGCAATAAGTATTAATAGTAAATATGTAATGGTGGCAATAACCTTTAATGGTCTATTATTTAACATTTATACATCCACTAACTGATAATACACTTTTTCTGTTTCGTTTGCATTTTTTTCCCAATTAAAAAATTCATTCACATAAATTGCATTTCTTACCCCAATGTTCAGTGCTAACATTCTATCCTGTAAAAATGTGCATATGGCACTGGACATACCTTCTATATCATTTATATCCACTAAAATTCCATTATCCTTATCTTTTATAATTTCAGGAATAGCCCCTACTTTTGTTGCAACAATAGGTTTTCCAGCAGCCATCGCATCCAAAATTGTCAATCCAAAGCCTTCTAGTTTTGAAGGTATAACATAGATATCGCACATCGAATAAAATATTCTTAAAGTTTGATCATCTACATAATCAGTAAAAATAACATTTTTCTCAATTCCTAAAGAAAATAAAAGGTGCTTAAATGACTCCTGATTCCCGGATCCAACAACAAGTAAATTGACATCGATTTTAGATAATGTTATCTTGAATGCGTTAAAAAGTAAATCTAATCCTTTTCTCTTATCATCAATCCGACCAACGAATAATAAAATCGGTTTATCTTTATCAATATTATATTTGTCTTTAATTTCACAAATATCTTCTTTGCTAAATTTGAAAATCTTTTTTTCCCAACCATTGTGGATTACTTCTATTTTGTGAGGTGGAACATTGTAACACATTACTATTCTTCTTTTTGTGTATTCACTTACAGCTATAATTTTATTAGCCTTTCCAATATATTTTTTATCAAGGTACTGCCCTACGCCTAATTCCCCCCCTAAATCTTTAATTCGAGTAAAGAAGGTTGGATTTATCGCTTCCAAAGCGTCTTTTGCTAAATGGTGAACTGTTATTATTCTTGGTGCGGTTAACATTTTATTGGTTATACCAAAATCGCACACACCATTAACATGAATAATATCGAAACCACCCACACATTTTTCGATGGTTTTGAATTGTCTTCTTAGGGAAATCCAATATGAAGGTGCCCTTAAAAGAGTCTTATTAATAAAATTGATTTGGTGAATAAAAATACCATCACTTCTACTGTATATTTCATTCCCACTTATTTTTGGCACCATGATATGGATCTCATGACCCAACCTTGCCAATTCATTTGTTAAATTTTTAGAATATACGCCTGCACCACCTTGGACAAACGGCGGATATTCAAACGTGATAAATGCAATCTTCATGCAACCTCTACCGTATTTATCATAAATAAGTAAATTTTCTGCATTACAAGTGTATCAAAATGATGCATTTTATACCTCAATATCATGAAACGTTTACATATCTACTCATTAAAACTTGCGAGATAACTGATGCATTAGGTATGATAATGGATTAAACTTTGAAACAGTCCTTTCGTGACATATGTTGTTGTAACAAAATCCACAAGGTTCTAAAAGAGGAGGATATGGCTCAATAAATCGGCGGCGCATTTCCATAAAATATTTATTATTCCAAGCGTCTTTTTCATAGAACATTCCGTTTTCAGAAAGATCAAGCAATTGACAACAACAACCTCCTATATTTCCATCTCCATCAACACTGATATTATAAAACGGAACATGACAACATCTATTAGTGGCAGTTTTTTCCAATAGGGGGGGTAAAACTATACGAGTTTTTGTACTTAAGCGCATTGAATTTGCTTTATTAAATGTTTTCAATACATCCAAATTATCTGAATAAAGGCATCGTTCTTCAGCAGTAAATCCACTTGCTGAAGAAGGAAGAAATTGGAATAAAAGAACACCATCTACATTCAAAGTTTCCACAAATATGATCATATCCTCTATATACTTGTAATTATATTTATCCAAAATAATACTAACTAAAATCTCCAGTTTTGATCCTTTAGCATTTCTTTGTTTCACTAATTCAGTAATATTATCACATATAATATCAAAATACTTACTTGGCATTCCAGTCATTCGATTAAATTCTTTAGAATTATGACCATTCAGACTTATAACAAAGTGGGTTAACGGAGAATGTATTATGTTTGAAATATAATCCCGCAATATAATTCCATTCGAGCCCGAGAATGTATACATTTTCATCACATTAGAAGCATAATCAATCATTCTAAATAAATCTTTATTTAAAAGAGGTTCTCCATTCCCGATTAGATTTACTGCAAGTGCTTTTTTATACTTATTTATAACTTGTTTGAAAAGTTTAAAATCCATATCTTTACATGGCTTTTGTCCAAATGGATTGCTTATTTTAGTGGAGTGTGTTAAACACATATCACAACTTAGATTACATTCAAATGTTGGAAAAACTGATATATAGATTGGATCCCAATTTACTACTTCTTTTTTATTACTGAGCAAATACTTAGATAAATTTAACATCTGTGAGGGTGTATGTTTGCCCTTTATGAAATCAAATAAAACTCTTCTTGGTTCCATTGAGGTAACTCCAATTTTATTAGCTCTTAAAATTCATCTTATTGTAAAGGGATAATAAACGTTGCTCCATAATTTCCCAATTATATTTCTGCTCATAAGTTCTTCTACCATTTGCTCCAAGTTGATAACATAATCCAGGAGATTCTTTTAGTCTTAATATTGCAGTTCTTATTTGATCTATATTATTGCAATCGACTATGAGTCCGCATTTCTCCTTCTTAACTATGTCCGCAGTTCCAGTGTCTTTGCTTACTACAATAGGTTTACGGCACATCATAGCTTCAAATAACTTGTTTGCACTTGTATGCTTTATATTCAATGTGGCAGGTTCATAAAGAGCAATTAGTATGTCGGCTACCAGAGTTCTTTTTAAAACTTCATCATAACTAATTTTACCAATAAACTGGACTTTATCAGGAGTTTCATTTGCCCAAGTTTCAATCTCACTTACTTGATCGCCATACCCAGCAATAATTATTTCACATCCCTCTATGCTTTTAATCGCAGTAAATACATTATCTAATTTTGGGCTTCTCGCAGTATAAAGCGCTCCAGCATAAAAAACAACAAATTTTTCTCTTATTTGCTTTTCAAGTGGAAACTTTATATTATCAAAAATATCTGGTGGTGAATTATAAATTACGATTACATTATTATTGGGAATTCCTTTTAATTCTTCTAATCGTGCTTCATCAACGATAATCACTGCTTTAACAACACGCATGAAAATCTTATCAATGTTCACTAAAACATTTCTTATTATTCTCGGCAATATCACTTCATCTTCATAAGTGTCAAACATTTCGTAAATAACTGAGACTTTCTTTATTTTACCTATTACGACAGCGGGGAAAATTGTATCAAAATTTATGGCATGTATGAAATCTGACCTTAGTTTTGCAAGCCAATAGAATTCAAAACACCACCAAAGGAGAAGGAATGGAAGTACTTTGATACCATAAGGAGCTTTGAGTTTTAATCGAATTTCTCTATATTTATCATCTATTTTTTCTTCCTTGAAATATGAGGCACAATCTCGATCCCAACATAATAAAATAACTGAATATCCTCCTTGCTTCAATGAGTCAATCTCTTTAGATAATCTTGGATCCCGATCCAAAAGATTTGTTTTTATGAGTACAACTGTCCTTCGATCCAACGAATGTATGGATTCTAATTCACTTGTTTTATTCAGCAGCGATTGCATTATATTCATTTATTAATATTTTCCTAATATTTCTAATTCGCGTTAATCTTTTTCTTTATTAATCATATATTAACATCATTAATTATTGATATTTTTTCAAATTGGCTAGTAATATTATCCCAACTTAAATCTTGCACGAAAGAACATGCTTTTTCACCTTCAGCTTCGATTCTATTGGCCTTGTTAAGCCATATTGATTTTTCTAATACATCATCTGGACTTTCAATATAATTGAGTCCATTATCCAATCCAAACTCCTTTCGTATACCAGAAAGGTTCGTTGCTACCACTGGCTTCCCCATCGCCATATATTCATATACCTTGATCGGCACAATATTCATCATAATTTCATTTTTATAAGCTGGCAAAAGACAAATATCAGCAGCAGCAATGTGTTCCGGGATTTCTTTAAATGGGACTTGTCCTGTTAGTATCAATTTTCCATCCAGGTTTTTTTCGGATTTCATTTTCAGCAATGGCTCATAGAGGTCCCCTTCGCCAACTATCATCAACTTAATATTTTCATTATCAGTGGTGGAAAGACTTTCTGCAACTTCCTTCATCCCTGAAAAATCGTATATCCATCCCATAAAGAACAATAAGACATCATCTTTTTTAATTCCATATTTTTCCCTGATCGATGAACCATCTACCCTGGGATTGAATTTTTCAAGATCAACTCCTGCAGGTATTACTGATATCTTATTTGCGCTTCCCCCCATCTCCACAGCATAGTCTTGTAATCCTTTGTTGATAACAAATATCTTATCTGCGCCTTTGATGGTCTTTTTCTCAAATGGTTTTGCAATCTTTCTTGTAAGTTCGCCTGGAAGCAGAGTATGTAAATGGTCTATAAGATAATACACGAAAGGAATATTGTGCTTCTTGGCCTGTTTCATCCCGAGATATGCATTAAGGATGCCAAATGCGATTATTACATCCGGCTTGAACTCTTTGATCTGCTGCTTGATCTCTTTATTGTGGAAATAAAGAATAGATGCCATATCAAGACCTGTGACCTTGACCATCCCCGGCCTGATAAGAGTTATATCAGCATCCTTGAATATCTTATAAGCACCCTTTATTTCCTTTCGTCCTGTGATTATCTTCCTCTCGTTATCATCCTTCCAGAGATATTCATAATCAATGACACGTATCTCGTGGCCTTTTAATGCCATCCGGTCCATAAGGTGGTGCTGCTGGTGTGGACCTCTTTTGATCCAGTCAGTTTCCTGGAGAACAAGGAGCTTCATTTCGATTTATCTCCAATATGATTTTTTATATCTGTCAAAATGTTTCCACTCCTTTTTGCATCATTTTCGCATCATTTTCGCATCATTTTTGCATCATTTTTGCATCATTTTTGCATCATTTTTGCATCAAAACGTTTATTTTAACACGTACTTTAAATCTCTTCTTCCCGTACCAATACGTTTCACTATCTCTTCTTCTTCCAACAATTTCAAATCTCTTGTTGCTGTAATCCTCGAAACATCAAACAGTACCAGATATTCCTTATTTGTTATGCTGCCCTTTTCTCTGATATGCGACACAGCCTTTATTTGTCGCTCATTCAAACCCTTCTCCTTCAAAAGCTCTTCCGTTATTCCTTTCCTTAACGTCACTACAAGACTTCCGGAAAGTTCCTCAAAAACAGGTTCCGGAAAACCATGATTCAGGCATGAGTCGATAATTCTGTTTGTCCCGGTGCCCCACTGCTCAATGAATTTTATCCAGAAGAAACATTTCCCAACCAAGGGGTTTCGCAAAATAGATATGTGCCTTTGTTTGAGGTCTTCCACTGTCAATGGGTCTGGCAGATGCCCGCATCCCCATATCTCTATCCTGTCATCAAAGATTCGCACTTGGACATTGGCAGAAATCTCGTAATCTCTATGACAGATTGCATTTGTGATCGCTTCCCTTATCGCATCAATTGGATACTCCCATGTTTCAATCCTTTCCATCCCAACTATTTTTGCATGCAGTTTAATATGCTCCTTCACAAATTCAACCACATCTTCCCTCTGATCAATTATATTCCCACCGAAAACCTTCATGTCTATGAATTCCAGCGGTTTTGTCCCTTTAAATCTTGCACATCTAGTTTCTGATTGGGTGAAAAACTTTTGCGTACTTCTACCAAATAATAAAATAGCAGCGTTTGTTGGCACTCCTTCTTTCAATAATTTTAATTTTTCCAGAGATTCTCTGACCGGAATCTCCACATCCAACTCAAGTCTCCTTTCATATTTTGCCTTCCTTAAAAATAATCTCACTTTTTCTTCATCAATATCCCCATAACTCGCATCTTCACAAACCCGGGAGTCCCAGTAAATCTTTGAGGTTTTAAGAGCAAGATTCCTTATTTCGTCATATCCAAGTTTCTGATTTGATTTCCCAACTCTTCTATATGCTCTTCCGAAAGCAAGTACCGGTTTTTGCTTACCCTCCACAACTTCTATAATCACAACCTGCTTTTTATCGCTCTTATCAACACGAATTGAGGGATATGCCATTGGGTCTGTATTTTGCTTGACCTGATTTGCCAGACTCTCAATCGTTCTCGTGCCAATATCAACACCAAGAACTTCGCCTTTATCACTCACTCCTATGACTAATGTCCCCCCTTTCGTATTTGAAAAAGCAGAAATGCTCCCAATTATTTTATCCATTTGAGATAAAGATGGTTTGAATTCTACTGTTTCTGATTCTCCTTCCTTGAGCAGATCCTTTATTTTTATCATTCACATTCCCTTACCATATGCGATTACGCCATCCGGTCCATAAGGTGGTGCTGCTGGTGAGGACCTCGTTTGATCCAGTCAGTTTCCTGGAGTAATAATATTTTCATTAATTACCTCGACACTGTCCCATTTTCCAGTTATTTTCCAGTTATTTTCAAGACGCTGATTCACACAGATTTACGCTGATTTAAGGTTGCATCTGCGTTAATCAGCGTTAATCTGCGTCTAATATAATTGTTGAAATCATTGGATTTTGGAACTGTGCCAATTACCACATTAAAATTCGGCACTTTTTTGAATATCATCCTGATTATCAACAAACCATTCATGCACCTTTTCCAATCCATCCTCGAATTTCATCTGCGGTTTATAATCCAGCAGTCTCTTTGCCTTATCAATGGATGATAAAAGCCTGTTTTTAACATCCCAGTCCCTTCTCTCCATATAAACGATCCCCGACTCATTACCGGTAATCTTGTTGACCATATTTGCCATATCAATGACCCTCTGCTCTTCACCCGATCCCAGGTTAATGGCCTCGCCAACTGCCTCTTCCTTGATCCCCATTGCCAGCAGGCCGTTTATTATATCGTCAACATACGTCCAGTCCCTGGTCTCAGTTCCATCGCCTGTGATCGGCAGTGGTAAGCTGTTCATGGACCAGTGCATGAAATTAGGTATGACATTGCGGTATTTCCCTGGCACTTCGCCCGGACCGAACACATTAAAGAAACGCGCATTAACGATAGGGAGATCGTATAGGTTGTGGAAATAGTTCGTGTATAACTCACCCAGCAGTTTTGTCACCTGGTATGGCGTATGCAGGCTGATCGAAACATCATGTTCCTCAAAAGGCATTTTTGACTCCAAACCATAAACCCCGCAGCCTGAAGATGAATAAACAAATCGTTTTACACCAGCCAGATGAGCGTATTGTAATACTTTTAACGTTCCAATCCCATTAATCATCAGGTCAGTCTCAGGATTATCTACTGAATTCTGGTTTGCAAAATGTGCTGCCAGATGGAATACATAATCGGGTTTCTCCTTATAAGCACGCTTTAGCATTTCATCATCAAGAATATCCCCGTTTATAAATACAACATTTTCTGCATCCGGAATGTTCCATTCATAAGCAGACGACAGATTATCAAGAATAATAACTTTTTTTACATTCAATTCAGATATCTTCTTACACAGGTTACTGCCGACACATCCGGCACCACCGGTTACTAATACAACTTTATCCTCGTATTCTGAATACACATCTTCCACTTTAATCACCTATTCTGTAATACCACTTCATCCATTCCACTGTTCTTCTGATACCTTCTTCAGGAGTGACCTTTGGATCATGTTTCAAGTCTTTTATTGCTTTTGAACAATCTATAGTTTTTATATTTGTCGTAAAAGGCTCTGCTTCCTCATAGGTTACAATGGAATCGTCCTTTCCAACAGCGTTAAGGATTATATCTGAATATTCCTTGATATCCCGCTCCCATTCAGGCTTCCCGGCTACATTATATACCTCACCAGAAATGAAATTGTCCACAATGTTGGCAAAAGTCCTTACAGTATCTTCAACATAATCGATTATTCGCTTATGGCCTTTATAGACAACATAGGGCTTGTCATGTAAAGCGTGATAGATGAACTTTGGAATAAAACCCCTGTATGGAGTAAAATGCTCCTTTGGACCATAACAATTTACAGGCCTGACCCTCACAGTCTCAGTACCGAACATCTTGGCCGAATTCATGCACATCAATTCCCCGGCCCACTTCGTGATCGCATAGTCATTCATCTGGTATGTATCCATGATAGGATTTTTTTCCATTACATCTTCTGTCATGATACCATTGTAGTCTCCATATACTTCAGCACTGGAAAAAAAGATCATCCTGAATTTCAGTTTCTCTTGAAGCCGGATCATATGTTTGGTACCGATTGCGTTTGTCTCCCACAGATTCTCATAATAATCTTCACCGTTCCATCTGCCATATTCAGCAGCAAGATGATAGACATAATCGAATTTCCGGCCTTCAAATGCCTTTTCCAGCTGTCTGGAATTTTTCACATTTGCCCGGATGTAATTGTCCCTTTCAGTATTGAAATAATCAAGTGCAATAACTTCATGCCCTCTACTTTGCAGTTCATTAACAAGATTTGTCCCTATAAATCCTGCACCGCCTGTAACCAGTATTCTGTTTGTTTCTATTTTAACTCCTCCCTATGATTTTTAATGATTTACTAATTTTTTATGATTTTCCCCGACACTTGGCACGGTCATATTTTCCAATTATTTCCAGGACGCTGACGTAATCCAAATTCAGCGCAAACCTGAGTCTTTTATTTTCTTTTAAACGATAATTAACACCAATGCAACCTTAAATCTGCGTAAATCAGCGTTAATCTGCGTCTTTTATTTACTTTTAGACGCTGATTAACACTGATTAACGCAGATTTTTGTAAACATGGATCAGTATCACCACAATTTCAAAATGCTGATTTATTTACCTCCTTTATGCGGCGTTTCACTTCAACGGACTTTCCGAAATTTAAGAGAAGCCCCACCTCAATACCTGTTGCTGTAAGATAGTTCACAAGCTGAACCTCATGAATTTCAGACAACGCTTTTATTGCTTTAATTTCCACTATAATCTTATCTTTAACTACGATATCAGCAATATAATTTCCAACCATTTCACCACGATAGTGTACAGTAATAGGTTTTTCAGCTTCTGCACCTATCTTACGCAACTTAAGTTCAACCATAAGCGCATTCTGATATACCTTCTCCAAAAATCCAGAACCGAGGGTATTATGTACTTCAAAAGCTGCCCCAATAATCTCCTTGGTTATATCACTGTGCTTATAATCGTCCATAAATCCCTCATTTTTACCCGCATCTTTTCAATATATTTTCAGACGCTGATTAACACCAATGCAACCTTAAATCTGCGTAAATCTGTGTTAATCTGCGTCTGATATAATTATTAAAATCACAAAATTTTTGTATTGTGTCACGATGTGCTAATTATTTATACCATTTCCTAAACTCATTGTCATTATGCGCCTGATCCTCTCCCCTGCCGTCCCATCCCCGAATGGATTATCCCAGTCACGATCCCTATCCATCATACTCCTTGCACAATCCATGATCCTCTCAGGCTTGGTCCCGGCCAGCATATTAGCACCAACTTCCATAGTCTCAGGTCTCTCAGTATTATCCCGCAGCGTCACACACGGCACACCCAGGATACAGCTCTCTTCCTGTACACCACCCGAGTCTGTCAGTATCAGGCCCGCATTCTTCTCAAGCTGTAAAAAGCTCAAAAAATCCACAGGATCTATCAATGTAATACTGCCGTTCGTGCTTATTCCGAACTCCTGTATCCGCTTCCTGGATCTAGGATGAATGGGAAAAATGACAGGCATATCAAATTCCTCTGCCAGGCTCTCAAGCCCAGTTAAAATACCTGTCAATCTAACCCGGTCATCCACATTCTCCTGCCTGTGAGCAGTTGTAAGCAAATAATTACCAGGTTCAATATTAAGTTCATTCAGGATAGATGCCCTTTCTGCTGCGATCTTCACATTCTGCCGGACAGCATCCATGATGGTATTCCCTGTCACATAGATCATATCTTCCGGTATGCCTTCACCAAGCAGTATGTCCTTTGCCTTTTTAGTAGGAGAAAAAAGATAATCCGAGCAATGATCTGTCAACACGCGGTTAGTCTCCTCAGGCATCCTGCGGTCATAGCTTCGCAGTCCCGCCTCCACATGCCCCACCTTGATATGTAATTTTGAGGCTGCCAGTGCCCCGGCCAGTACGGTATTGGTATCACCCTGTACCAGCACTGCATCAGGCTTCTCCTCCATAAGCACCTTCTCTATCCCTGACATGATTTTACCAGTCTGCTCGCCATGGCTTCCTGAGCCAACATCCAGATTATATCTTGCTTCCGGCAGTTCAAGCTGTTCGAAAAATACCCTATCCATCTCATAGGAATAGTGCTGGCCTGTGTGGAGGATAAAATAATCAAGGTTTTTGTGTTCACATTCCCTGATAACAGGGGACATTTTAATAATTTCTGGTCTGGTACCCAGTACTATTGCAATACTCATGTTTTAACAGCCCATTCATTCCTTAACTCGTTAATCATCCTCGACATTGAATGCAGTATGATCCCGGTAAAGCTCATAAAAGTCCCTACCATAAACAACATTATCATCAACAGCGTCGGCCCGAACATTAAACTCCCTCCAAGGTAGAACGTCCTCAGAAAACTCAATCCCATAAACGTCCCGATACCACCCATCACCATCCCAGGCACAGTAAAATAATACAGCAGCCGGTTCAGCTCTATATCATGCAGCACCTTCACAAGCACCCGCACCCCATGGCTCACAGGATGCTCGGTTGAACAGTCCACATCATACCGCACCCCGATCACCACTTCCTTTACCCTTAACTTTGCAAGGGCCGCATCCACCAGCATCTCGCTCTCTATCTCAAAACCACTTTCCCTGAACCTGAAAACAGGTACCGTATGTGCCGCAAAAGCACGAAACCCGCTCTGGCTATCAGTAACATCAAGCCCACTGCTAAAGTTCGTGGCCTTATCCAGTACTTTCTGGCCCAGACGGCGGTATTTAGGAGTATTCCTGCCGTGGCCGTTCATATACCGGCTGCCGTTCACAACATCTGCTTCCCCCTTTAGTATAGGATCTATAAGATTTGGTATTTCAGAAGGATAATGCTGTCCATCAGCATCCAAGGTTACAATGATGTCAGCGCCATTGGCTGCATTAAAACCGCTCCTGAGCGCCGCACCCTTGCCTCTGTTTATAGGATGCCGTATCACCTCGGCCCCTGCCATCCCTGCCATCTCAGCGGTCCGGTCCGTACTGCCGTCGTCGATGACAAGCACCGGGTCAGCGTACTGGCGAGTGCGCAGGACCACAGAGCCTATGCTGACCTCTTCATTGTAGGCAGGGAGGATGGCGGTTATGGTGGTCAGGTAGGCACCTCTGGGAAGTGGGTTCGATAGTTGGTATTGAAGTGCTCCGGCTGAAATATATTTATAATGTTATTAAAACCGTATCTGTGTTCATCTGTGTTTATCTGTGGTTCCTTTATGCTATCTGCACGCCACTGGACATAGCAGGCACTCAACTCCTCAGGAGGTGAGTGTATCTGCGTTTTTTCCATTCTTGACCACATAACAGGATTAAACGATAAAACGCATCCTGTATATCCTGTTAATCCTGTCTGGAAAACAACCAATGCTTTGTTCCCCTGCGCCATCGGGATTCCATGAAAATCTATCAACCGCAAAGGGCGCAAAGATTTCTGCACGTCTGCTTTGCGTTCTTCGCGTCCTTTGCGGTGTGTTATTGCAATTGATCTGCGCACGTTATATCTCTTATCACAATTTATTTTGTGTTTCATTCATCATCCTCGACATCGAATGCAGTATGATCCCGGTAAAGCTCATAAAAGTCCCTACCATAAGCAACATTATCATCAACAGCGTCGGCCCGAACATCAAACTACCTCCAAGGTAGAACGTCTTCAGAAAACTCAACCCCATAAACGTCCCGATACCACCCATCACCATCCCAGGCACAGTAAAATAATACAGCGGCCGGTTCAGCTCCATATCATGCAGCACCCTGACCAGCACCCGCACCCCGTGGCTCACAGGATTCTCAGTCGAACAGTCCACATCATACCGCACCCCAACCTCAACTTCCTTCACCCTCAACCCCGCCTTCGCAACATCTGCCAGCATTTCACTCTCAATACCAAAACCCTTCTGACTGAACCTGAAACTCGGAATAACACCACCCGAAAAAGCCCGAAACCCGCTCTGCGTATCTGTGATATTTAATCCACTGTTAAAATTAGTAGCCTTATCCAGCACTGCCTGCCCCAATCTCCTGTATGCCGGCGTACTCTTCCCGTTCCCGTTCAAATACCGGCTGCCGTTCACCACATCAGCCTCACCTGCTAAAATAGCACCTGTCAATTTAGGTATATCACCCGGATCATGCTGGCCGTCAGCATCCATGGTAACGATAACATCAGCACCATCAGCCGCATCAAACCCGGTCCTTAGAGCTGCGCCTTTACCCATATTGGTGGGATGGCGGATAACCTCAAAACCGGCGAGCCTGGCAACTTCAGATGTACGGTCAGTACTACCGTCGTCTACTAGTATCACACGATCGGCAAACTGTTTTGTGCGCAGCAGCATACTGCCGATTGCTACTTCCTCGTTATAGGCAGGGAGGATGACTGCTATGTGGGTCATGCGTATGCCTCCGGGGAGTGGGTTTGGTGGTTAGTGGTGGAGTGCTCCGGTAGAAATATATTTATAATGTTATTAAAACCAGTGATCTGTGTTAATCCGTGTAAATCCGTGTCTGAAAAATAAAGTTGATCCCACAAGGCAGTGATGGTAACGGTCATGTGCATACCCCCTGGAATAAGAGACTTTTTAATTTATTCTGATCAAGTAGGATAAATTGATCATAGTAAAGAAGATCAACCACAGAGAACACAGAGACACACAGAGCGGTATTGTTTTCTCTGTGCTCTCTGTGCACTTTGTGGCTATAAACTGTCCCAGGAAATAATAAAAAGTCTCTGGAATTATGAGTGATTGAGATTAACCGCGAATGAACGCAGCTAAACGCAGATGGCAGTTTAATGTATCTGCGTTCATCTGCGTTACCTGCACGCACTCGGGGGTAGCAGGCACTCAACTCCTCAGGAGGTGAGAGTATCTGCGGTTCTTTATATCTCTTATCAACATCTATTTTGAACTTCATTTATCATCCTCGACATCGAATGCAGTATGATCCCCGAAAAAGCCATAAAACTCCCTGGCAGCGTAAACATGATCATCAACCTTCTCCTGTAAGCGCAGCATATGTTTTGTGCCGATAGCA
>Ga0255427_1138_pt1 | contig 14475 bp, 15 predicted proteins | sample ANMaggSeSYBR02D9_FD_182671 | JGI IMG/M metagenome (GOLD analysis project Ga0255427, IMG submission 182671) | Sediment cell enrichment communities from methane seep in Santa Monica Basin, California, United Staets - ANME aggregate JGI... | ecosystem: Environmental > Aquatic > Marine > Cold seeps >... | reverse complement strand
TCAGTATAAGGATAAGAAACCTGAAGAAATTCTTACTGCGATCTACGTACACATTGAGGCTACTTCGATTAGTATGTGCGATTGGTATTGGACGAGCATCAAAACCAAGCGTATTACGTCTCTTGCAGTCAGAGGCTTTGCTTTTGTACTCCTTATATTTGGCACGACGCTGCCCATTTTTTCCGCAATACAAGAAACGGCAGATGAGAAATTACTCCTAACCCAATTGGCGGTGGGGCTATTGGCGATAGCTGGTCTTACTCAAGTGGCTGACAAAGTGTTCGGTTGGTCAAGTGGCTGGACGAGATATATCTCCACTGTTACAACGATGGAAAACCTGACGAGGGCATTTCAGATGGAATGGGCCAAATATTTGGTTTCCAAAACAACCTCCGTAGATGCAACAGACGCGGCGATTCTATTTGACTTGGCAAAAGGGCTAGAGCAAGAGTTAACCAAGCTTCAAGCCGAGGAAACCACGAAATGGATTTCCGAGTTTAATACCGGAATAGCATTGCTCGACACATTAATCAAAACACAACGAGAAGAAACCGATAAGAAACTGGAGGCGATTCGAACGAGTTTGACTGCTCAGGAAACTACTGCGAAGGCAGAAAAGAAGGCAAAGCTTCCTGGTTCCCTCGAAGTAACTCTAAAGCACGCGGCAGATTCAAAAAAGGTCAAAATCGCGGTCGACAATGACAGCACGGTTGAGTTTCTAGGCACCATCTGGACCAAATTAGAGATAGCTCCCGGACGCCACGTAGTTCGACTAATAACTGCTTCCGAGCCACCTCGGACCATTGAGCGCGTTGCTGAAATTAAGGCGGACAGTCTCACCAAGATGGAGATCAACGTGGGTGAATAGAGCAGTAGTAGAGTGCTAACCAGTGCATCCTCGTGCCAAGATAAATCCGAAACCTTGGAATTGGGAGAAATCCCATGAAATTGGTTAATGTTACCCAGTGGGTGATCGCATATCGTGAGAGTCCCACTTGACTAAAGCTTAGCCAGCAGGTCAGTAGAGAAATCCGCAGGTAAACCCGGTAACGGGAGTCTGAAGCCGGATGGATCAAGATTGCAGGCTCTGTATTGAGCCCCGAAAAATGTATAGTTGTGGACATTGGATAACTTCGCAAGAGGGAAAGCCGACGCTTTGGATGCAGCGGAAGGCAGCAGTCCTGGATACGCTATGGCAAGTATTCAGGACACCACCGGGGTCTGAGACCAGGGCATGTGCTCAAAGGGGTAGCTCGGGAACTTGGGAGATCCAAATGTTTCCTTGCGTAAAAGAACGGTAATAGGAAATCCGGCTATAGGCGAAATCCCGGCACTGATGAGGAGAGTCCTGCCTTTCAGTGAGTTCTGCGGTTGACGCAGAAGACACAAACACAAAGACGGGCGATACAAGGTATCGGGTGCGGATAGCGACGAGCGAACAAACCCGGGATGAACATTTGGAAGTCTTAGCGGATCATAGTACCGATGATTAGATTTACATCTAATTGGTAAGGTGGGGAAGTGATGTCCAAGCGACCCACTGTAGGGAAGGTGAAGTCGGGTATAACGTTTGCTTCAGGGAAATACGGGAAGGACTCTGAGCCCGCAAACCGTATCAACGTAACTTAAGCAAAATGTGCTGGATAGGAGAAGTTATACGCCAATCGGGGTTAGGAGCAGTTGTTTTGTTAGAAATTTGATGTCCATCTGTTTGCTTTCGATGAGAAGTAGCTTATTGAACCGGGTAATGGCTTTTTCGTGTAATTCCTCTCCTGTATATGTCCATGTGAATGGGTGGGAAAAGTATGTATTCCAAGTTTCAATAAACTCTTCTATAGTTTCCTGTAAGAGCTGTACTGATTCAAATGATTGGTGCTTCAAACATTTTTTGTTGAGTATGCCAAACCATATCTCAATCATATTCAGCCAGGAACCATGAAAAGGAGTGAAGTGGATTACAATCCGTTTGTTTTCATCCTGAAGCCACTGACGACGTTCAATGCCGGTTCTGAGGGGATCATAGGTTACATTACTTAATTCTGCAACGGCTTTACAAAACTCATCATTGAAATGAGTGTTTAAGTTGTCCATGATGTAATGAAGTGCTATAATGAAAGGGCTGCTTACTCCTGTGGTAAAGGGTGTTTAAGTTGTCCATGATGTAATGAAGTGGAGCATCTGAAGGCAGGGTCTTAACGTGTTCTTTGAAAATTCGGGATAGTGTTTGTGTATTGTGATTTGGGGTACATCTACCGAAGACTTTGCCTGTTTTAGGGTTTAGAAAGGCCATAAGATCTATGGTTCCATTGCGACTATATTCAAATTCTTCGTACCTGGGTTTGTTGAATACCACAGGCAATTCTGGGGCCAGCGTGGATTTGGCTTGAAGGCCCAATGAAAACATAACTGCGTTTTCACCCCGTAGGACTTCCGTTTTTCCAAAAAGAACTGGAACATTGCGCTGTTTTTCCGTAAGATAACTCCTCATAACGATCATTTTTCAGAAATTCCCCCTAAAATCTTCCGATTATGCTTCTTCTCGGAAGTATTTTATACCAAAGGTCAATTGAATGAAATACCCACAAATCAGTTGGTACATTGATCATGATGAGCTCCTGGATCATTTTACACTATCTGCTAAAGAACGGCACCTCCTCACTCAATGGCGAAAGGAAGCAAATATCCTGGGATTTGCTGTAGTTTTAAAATCTTTTGTTTTTCTTGGCTTCCCACCTCGCAATAAGGAAAATATCCCGGCCTCAGTTGTATCCTGGGTCAGCGACCAGCTTGACTTGGATGCAGGCCTCTTAAGGGAATACCGGTGGAAGGACGACAATGTGTGGGACGCTCATCTTGCTGCCATCAGGACATTCACCGGATTCCGTCCATGCAACGAGAGCGATGTGCAGGAGCTTGTCCAGTGGCTTGTGTGTCGAGCCGGAAAACACTACCCTTCCCGGCAGGAAATGTTTTCCTCTGCCATTCAACGATGTCGCCATTTATGTTTGGAGTTGCCTGCAGAGAAAGAATTTCGCCGCTTGGTGAATTCAGCGTGGCAGCAATTCTTGAACTGGATAAGCCAAAAAATTTCGAGCTGTGCGGTTAGATAATTCCTGAGTTCTTCCGAATGTTCTAATCCTCATCGCCAGCTTCTCGCAAAAGCGGGTTTACCCCGCCAGAATCAATTTGGCGGACGACATAAAGCGCCCATACAATGTCTCTTTCATAACCATCAACTCATTGACAAGACACGGTAAATCCTAACCGCACAGCTCGAAAAATTTCAGATCGGCTCTACCCTGAAATTTTGGAGAAAATGGATAGATGTCTGAACACAGCACCAGCAGAAACAGAGCGCTACGAATGGCTGAAAGCTCATCCCGGGAAGTTCGGAATGAAAAGCCTCAAGCTTGAGATCAAGCGCCTTGAATTCATCAAAGAATTTAGCATCAGGTCAGATATTCATCTGATGGATGTGCCTGCTGAAATGCTAAAGCTGCTGCGTGACCGGGCCTTCCCGGAAGGGGCTTATCAAATGAAACGCAACCCTTCGCATATTCGATATGCTTTGATGACAATCCTGCTTCACTTCCGGCAGATGGAAGTGACGGACAACATCGTCGGCATTTTTCTCCACCTCATCCGGCGTATCGATAAGAAAGCCGATCAGTCGCTGGAGAACAAGCTGATTAAAAACATCAAAAATGTGTATGGTAAGCAGGAAATCCTTTACAAGATGGCCAAGGCCGCCACACAACATCCCCACGCCCCGGTCGAAGATACCGTTTTCCCTGTGGTAGGTGAAGACGTCTTATATAAAATCATTGAGGAATACGAAGGAAGGGAGCTGGTATAGGGGTTTGAAGTCCAACGGAACGAAAACGTACGATAAGGCAGATTGATAAACCAGCTAATTCAAAAAAAACACCATGTAATACTGTGCAAATAGATGTCATAGAGCTTGTTGCGCGTTTTTCATTGAATGGGATCGCGGCCGAAAGGTGATACTTACTTCAATATCTTCATCGAGCTTTCCGAGAATCGTAATCATTCGATCAAGTGAGAAACGTCCAAGTTTCGCGTTACGGATACGTGAAAACTCCGAATGAGATACGCCTGTTAGTCTTTCGGCTTCGCGTGTCGATAAACTGCGCTCGTCAAGTGTGCGTATGATCTTTGCTGCAAGAATAGCGCGTGCCTGTTTAAGACCAGCGTTTTCACGACCAAAATCGTGAAACACGTTACCACCGCCACGTACCAATTCAAAATCGTTGTTCATTGTAAAGCCTCCTTTAATCTTTTCAGGCGTTCTCGGATAAGATCAACCTCCATCTGGGGGGTTTTGATCCCTGTTTTGGATTTTTTCTGAAAAGCATGGATCACCCAAATATCCTTTCCGATTTTCACAGCATATACGACACGGTAGGCATCACCTCGATGTTTAAGCACAATTTCGAGTACGCCTCCTTCAACGCCTTTAAACAGCTTGGCATTATCCGACTTCCCACCTTCCGCAGCGATAGTCAGGGCACTCAACGCATCGTCCTGCACATCATCAGGGAATTTTCCAAAGTCCTTTCGTGCAGCCTTAATCCATGAAATAGGTCGAGTATTTTTCATTTTATACATGTTGGCATATTTGCCACCATTTTGCAAGCTTTTTTCAAAATTAACTTTAAAGCCCATGCTGTTATTTCACTAAAAAATCAAATTTGTTTTTATTGTGATTGCAATATTTTATAAACCGTTGCCTGCCCAATCTTCATCTGGCGGGCAATTTCCGTTGCCCCAAATCCTTGTTCACGTAAAGTTGGGGTTTAGGGAGCAATGGAACGTAAAACCCTGTTAAGCCACCTTGCCTCGCTTCAGTAAACGTGACACGGTTGCTGGATGGATGTTGAACAGTCTGGCGGCATCCGCTGCAGTCTTCTGCCCAGAATTAACCAAATGCACGATTTCCTGCTGCTGATGGGCCTTGAGTTTCGGTCGACGACCACCGACACGGCCTTGCTTGCGCGCCGCATCCAGACCATGTTGCGTGCGTTCGCGCAGCATGGCGCGCTCAAACTCGGCAAAGGTTCCTACAATTTGCATCATCATACGGCCACCGGGCGAAGTGGTATCAATCACCTCGGTCAAACTGCGGAAGCCAGCTCCAGCCTGATCGATTTTCTCCATCAGAGTCAACACGTCTTTTAGAGAGCGTGACAGGCGGTCAAGCTTCCAGACCACCAACACATCGCCATTGCGTAATTGTCCTAACAGACGATGCAGCTCCGGCCTGTCCCACCGACCCCCCGAGGCCTTTTCCTGAAAGATAAGTTCGCACCCGGCGTTTTCTAATGCGGCAATTTGTGCTGCCGCATCTTGATCCTTGATCGAAACACGTGCGTAACCGATAAGCATTATTGTCCTCCCGTTGCACAAACCTATTGCAAATAGATATCATTATGCGATATATTTATGCAACACGCAATGCATTGTTGGACGGTAGTCCAGCCATCGTTGCACAAACGAACGTTTGCGCAACTGTTTTATAACGATGATCCGATGCCAGTCCAGTTTCTCACCTCTAAACAACGCTCCAATTACGGCCGGTACGTTGGCGATCCGACTGCCGATGAGTTGACACGCTATTTCTATCTGGATGACACTGACCATGCGGTGATCGGTGGCAAACGTGGCGACCACAATCGGCTGGGGTTTGCGCTCCAGCTCACCACCGCCCGTTTTCTTGGCACCTTTCTCGAAGACCCAACGGATGTACCAAGCTCGGTGTTACAAACACTTGTTCGGCAATTGCGCGTCACAAATCTCGATCAACTGCGTCGCTATTGCCGTGCAGACCAGCGATGGAAACATACAGAGGAGATTCGGTCACGATACGGTTTCTGTGATTTTAGCGACCCCGCTGTCGGTTTCCGCCTGAGCCGGTGGCTATATGCCCTGTGCTGGACCGGTACCGAGCAGCCGAGCGTCCTATTTGATCGTGCAACGACTTGGATGTTGGCGCACAAGGTACTTTTGCCGGGCTGCACGACCCTCGAACGTTTCGTTGCTCGCTTGCGCAAGCGAGTCGAAAACCGGCTATGGAAGCTGCTCGGCCATGGCATCACCGACGAGCAACGGACTCGTTTGGAAAACTTGTTGACGGTGCCGCCGCAAGGTCGCAGTTCGTGGCTCGACAAATTGCGATCAGGACCGGTGCGCATCAGTGGACGCGCCCTCGTGCACGCGATCCGCCGCCTGCAGGTAGTGCGCGATTTGAATATCAAGCTGCCAGCGACCGGCGTTCCGCCTAGTCGACTCGCTTCCCTCGCACGTTTTGCGGGCACCGCCAAGGTCACCGCTATCGGTCGCTTGCCGCCGGTGCGGCGATTGGCTACCATAGTCGCCTTTGTCCATTGCTTGGAAGCGACAGCACAGGACGACGCTATCGAAGTGCTTGATATGTTGCTCCACGAATTTTTCAGCAATGCAGCTAAAGCCGACAAGAAGACGCGGTTGAGAAGCCTTAAAGATCTCGATCAGGCCGCCACAATATTGGCGACGGCCTGCCGAACTTTTCTCGATTCAGCACTCGCTGATGGCGATTTGCTTAACACCGTGTTTACACGCATCCCCCGCGAGGTGTTGACTCAGGCGCTGGTGAGCGTCGACTCACTGGTGCGCCCGCCAGACGATGTGTATTTCCGCGAGCTTAATGCACACTACCGTTCCGTGCGAATCTTCTTTCCTACCCTGCTGCAGCATATTCGCTTTGACGCCAGCCCGGCAGGCGAGCCCGTCGAGGCAGGTTTTAATTGGCTCCGGAATCACGAGATAAATATCACGCCGGAACAGCAAGCACCACGGGAGGTGATAACCAAACCGTGGCGGCGCCATGTTGTGCGCGAGGACGGCAGCGTCGATCCCCGCGCTTACACATTCTGTGTGCTCGATGGTCTGCGCAAGGCACTGCGCCGCCGAGATGTCTTTGTCAGCCCGAGTTGGCGCTACGCCGATCCGCGTGCAGGATTGCTCACTGGCTCGGAATGGGAAACCACTCGCCCCATTATTTGCCGCAGCCTCGGATTGTCGGCCGATCCAGCACCAACCTTGGCTGCACTGACCGCGGAGCTGGACCAGACCTACCGGGCGGTTGCCGCGCGCCTGCCAAACAATCCGGCGGTTCGGTTCGAGACCGTGGACGACAAGAAGAAACTGGTCTTGAGTCCATTGGACAAATTGGAAGAGCCCATGTCACTTGTAGCACTGCGAGAGGCGGTCGTCGATAGACTACCAGAGGTTGATTTGCCGGAAATCCTGCTGGAAATATCCGCGCGTACAGGATTCACCGACGCCTTCACCCATCTCACAGAGCGCACTGCACGGGCACAGGATCTATCCACCAGCCTGTGTGCGGTCCTGCTGGCCGAGGCCTGTAACACAGGCCCTGAACCGCTGATCCGTCAAGACGTTCAAGCGCTACGGCGCGAGAGGTTGGCCTGGGTCAATCAAAATTACCTGCGCGACGACACATTGGTCGCTGCCAACGCCATACTGGTGGCCGCCCAGAACCGTGTCGCGTTGGCACACGCATGGGGTGGTGGTGAAGTTGCCTCGGCCGATGGGATGCGCTTTATAGTACCGGTGCGCACCGTACACGCCGGCCCCAATCCTAAATACTTTGGTTTCGGGCGGGGCGTCACTTGGTATAACCTGCTGTCTGACCAATGCTCGGGTCTGAACGCCATCACTGTGCCCGGCACATTACGCGACAGCCTGATCTTGCTGGCAGTTGTTTTGGAGCAGCAAACTGAACTACAGCCAACTCAAATCATGACCGATACGGGTGCCTACAGTGATATTGTCTTCGGACTTTTTCGGCTACTGGGTTATCGCTTCAGTCCGCGTTTATCCGACATTGGCGGGCAGCGCTTCTGGCGTATTGATGCAGAAGCGGACTACGGAGAACTCAACGCGATTGCACGACAATGCGTCTCTATGGGTCGAATTGAAAAGCACTGGAACGACTTTTTGCGCCTGGCAGGCTCTCTCAAACTGGGCCGGGTGCCAGCCACAGGCATCATGCGGACCTTGCAGGTGGGAGATCGGCCAACTCAATTGGCCTTGGCGCTGGCTGAGTTTGGCCGCATCGAGAAGACGCTCCACACACTGAACTACATAGACGATGAAAACCGTCGTCGAGCCACCTTGCTGCAACTAAATTATGGTGAAGGACGACATAGCCTGGCTCGTGATGTATTCCACGGCAAGCGTGGTGAACTACGTCAACGCTACCGGGAAGGACAGGAGGATCAGTTGGGGGCCCTGGGTCTGGTGGTCAACATCATCGTGTTATGGAACACGATCTATATCGACGCGGTGCTCAGACAGCTGCGAAACGAAGGCTACCAGGTACGGGATGAGGATGTCGCACGGTTGTCGCCATTCGTTTATAAGCGTCACATAAATTTGCTGGGACGTTACTCCTTCGCGGTACCAGAAGCGGTCAGCCGAGGCGAGCTACGGCCATTGCGCAACCCTGACGACCCAGATGCTTAACAGGGTTTTACGTTCCATTGCTCCCTAAACCCCAATCTGAGGGGGTACCCCAATAGGCAGATTTTATTCCAGTTCTTTTTGGGAAAAACGGAAGTCCTACGGGGTGAAAAGGCAACTATGTTTTCATTAGGCCGAGCAGAGAAATGCTGTTTTATAATTTTGAATTAGTTTTTTATTACCAAAATATATCATCATTTAACCGCCATTGTAAACATTCTGAGCCAATCATAAGCCATTTAAGCCAACTATGAGCCAATCATAAGCCAACTGAGCCGACCTTAATCTTATAAATGGCACTCGAACCTTTTGTGCCAATATTTTTTAATAATCCTTTTTCCTCCAACACCTTAATGTCTCTGCTTGCTGTAGCTTTGGACACATTAGCTATTTTCTGATATTTAGAATTGGTGATATCACCATATTTTTTAGTGTACAAAACCGCTTCAATTTGCCTCTCAGTCAGTTCCAATTTCTTCAACCCGTCTTTCGTTAACCAATCTTTAAATATTTTACTTAAAAATCCACCTTGTTCCTCTTTCAAAACAGGTTCCAGCAAACCGGCCTCCTGACAAGACTCAATGATTTTAATCGTACCCCTTCCCCAGGAGTCAATATAGCCTCCTTTAAAACATACGTCCGCAATTAACGGACTTCTTGGTTTGGAGCGGTGTATTTTCTTCAGGTCTTCTTCTGTTATTCCATCCGGCAGGCCACCATCGTTCCAGACACTGAAATGATCATCATACAGACGGATTTGCGTTTGAGCGCCTATATAATTTCTATGCACCAAAGCATTGAGTATCATTTCACGCACAGCAGCAACCGGATACTCGTCTCTTTCTACCCGTTGCATACCTTCAAAGTCAATCGGATGAATGAAGAATTTAGCATTAAGCATCTCTTCAATCCGTTCTTTCATTTGGATCAAATTACCTTCAATAACCTCATGAAACTTCAGATCGGCATCCGATTCGCCAAATTTGCCAATTTTGACGGCTGTATTTGGGTAAAACTTTCCGGGGTCTTTGCCGAACAGTACAATGGCCGATCTTTTTAATTTTCCATCTTCTATTAAACGAAGTTTTTCAAGTAAGTTGTTGATGCTAATATCATTTTCGACAATGATACGTTTGGCTTTTGAGGCATCTTTGAGAAATTGGCTGATGGCTGTTTCATCAATATCACTAATGGTTGCTCTTTGTTCAGGAATATCATCCCAAGTCTTTCCGGTTCTTTTTAAAATGAATTCGTTCAGTGCCGGACCTTTTAACTCTTGAAGCGTACTTCCTGTTCTGACATAATATTTACCTCTCATGGAAATTGGCACATCATAACGGGGCACAATGATTTCAAGAAAATACTTATTACCTTTGCTTTGCAAGTTGACTTCTGCAAAAACTCCAAGAATATCACGAAATTTATTGGGCAACTGTTCCAGTAATTCGCGGTAATTGTCAATTCCCGCTACATTACCATTATCATCAATTCCGATGAACAGTTTTCCTCCGTTTGCATTGGCAAAACCGCAGATCCATTTCAGATATTCGTCTCTCCAGGTTTTTTTGTATTCTATGTTTTGACTTTCTGCCATTATGATTATTATTCTCTGGTTTTAATGTTTTCTTTATCGAGGGCGCCTTATATATACGCATCAAGTTTCTTACCCATGCGATATTTGATGTCGTATTTGATGATGAAGTCGAGTTCTTCTTCGGTGAAGCCGTAATGGGGGTTTGAAGTCCAACGGTACGAAAAGTTACTCTAAGGGTAACTCAAGTTCACAAAAGTTTGATTCAGCTAAATGTTAGGATAGAGTCTATGGGTTTGATAATCAAGTATCAATATATATAACTTTAATCTGACACATATTGGCGCTACGGCTTTACGTCAACTTAGGGTATGCTTCAATCTGACACCATTGAAATGTGGGGAAGGCAAAAGAGGATATAATGATAATAAGAGGGCAAGAAGCATGACCTTTAACCGTATTTATGAGGTTAAAGTAACTTTTCGTACCGTTGGACTTCAAACCCCTTATAGGCCCAATGAAACCATAGCTGCGTTTTCATTGGGCCGAAATTCGAAAACTCCTAAGTGTTATTTTTTGTCCAAATTCTAATAAAAGGTCAATCACAACTCAAAACCTTCTCCAACCATTCAAGTGGCGTTCGGACCCCGTGAGTCACATTGTCACTTTTTTACCCGTTCCACCAAAATTTCTCACTCAAAAGACTAAACATAATGTATTTTATGTTAAATGTTTTCCTTTACTTTTTTAACAAAACATGCAACGATTGTATCCATGAACGAACTCACTGCCCAACAAACCACCCCTGCCCGTCAACTTGCCACGCTGCCGCAAGAGACCATCTGGCTGGCCAACTTCATTTCGCCAAACACCAAAAAGACCTATTCCCAGGCGGTGCGTGAATTTGTCTCCTTTCACGACATCCGGTCAGCCGAGGAACTGCAGCTCATCGACCAGGTCCATATCATCACCTGGCGCGACTCGTTGCTTGCCCAAGGCATCGCAAGCCGGACCATCAACGCCCGGATCTCCGCCCTCTCCTCTCTGTTCAAGCATCTCTGTGAAAAGCAGATCACCAAACGGAACCCGACCACCGGCGTTAAACGGCCACGAATAAACACCAGTGAAGTGCAGGCGCCTCTGTTAACCAGCCAGCATGTCCGGGCCATGCTTGATCGGCCGGACACCGCAACCCTCAAAGGGCTACGCGACCGGGCCATCTTGCACACACTCTTTTATACCGGCTGTCGAATTTCGGAAGTCTGCTCGTTAAAGGTCAAAGATTTTTACGAAGACGCGGGCTACCGTGTGCTCAATTTCACCATCAAGGGCGGCAAGAACAACAAAATCGCCATTCATCATGAACTGCAGATTGCCCTGCGCCAATATTTTGCCATTGCTGATCACGGCAATGAGCCGGACGCCCCTTTAATGCTGCCGGTGCAACGGTATCACTTGCGCAAGCCCCTTTCCCGGATACAGGTCCATAATATCTTCCATCAGTACGCTGAAATGGCGGGTCTACCAAAAGGGGTGCGGCCGCACTCAGCCAGGGCGACCTTTATTACCGGTGCCCTGGAAAACGGGGCAAGCATTGAGGCGGTGCAAAAGAGTGTGGGGCATTCCAAAATCAATACGACCCAGATGTATGATAAACGAACCTTTAATCACCGGGAGAGTGCGAGCTTTTCGGTGAGGTGGTGAAAAAGCTTATGCCAGATAGAAGCCCAAGGAAAAGATAGCTGCTCAGCATCGACAAAAATCAGCGGAAAGGCTTTCTGTGTAATATAAAAAGAATTAATTCCAGTTCTATTTAAAAAAAGGGAAGTCCTACAGGGTGAAAACGCAGCTATGTTTTCATTGAGCCCATCCGAAATGGCGAGATCAAAGTTCCATGAAATGCACCAGGATTTGATGTTCTATCTATATTTTTGCGGGGATCGGTAACAAAATCAAAAAGACAGGTTAAAAAAATCGCAGGGTGAGACTCAACGTAGTGCAGTATAACGCACGAATCGTTGCCATCCCCCACATCAGTTTTGCAGAAGAACTTGTATTTCGGAAGTTGCTTCATCACATCCCGAACAGCACCTTTTAATCCTCCATGCCCCTTGAGATGATAACAGGTTTTTAGCAGAAACGGTTTTAGTTTTTCCTGTATGATGCCCGTTAAAACCTTTATGATCAAAGCATCTCGGGACGACCAGAGAGCAATCGTTTCACCGCAGGATAGTGTAATTTTTGCTTGGACATCAAATCGGTAAGCACAGGTTCTGAATGATTCCATTATTGCTTTAGCCTGACTATGCCATGTGCGTTTCAAATTCCAAATATCTGAATCCGGTGGATGGTTTTTTCTGCTCCTGCAAAGCCACTGGTAAGCATTGGAAAAAAGTTGAGGGAGGTTTGAAAATGATTCTGACATAAATCATTATATCATAAGAAATTCGGCCTTTAAACATTAAGAAAGATGTGTTGATAACTGCTATAAATCAAACATTCAGACTTATTCACAGTTAGTTGCGATATTTATATGTAATCTGCAACATCGGCATCTGTGTTAGCTTCCTCTACTATCTCCTACACCACAAAGCCAAAACACGTCATAGCTTTGCACTCCAATTTCCTTTTAGATTAATTTGCCAATATCTTTGAAGAGTTGTAATTTTTGAGAAATATGGTATTAAATTTAAAAGGAATAATCCGTATGGCAGAAAAACTCGACCCAAAAGAACTTGTTACTTTTAAAGAACTTCTGATGGCTAATTCAATTCAGTTGGATGCAATAGCTCAGTTGCTTATTGAGAAAGGCTTTTTTACAAAGGAAGAGTTTTTCGCCAAGCTGAAGCAAATACAAAGCCTGTATCAAAGCAATACCAATGAATAAGAGGAACTTTGGAGAAATAAAACCCTATAGAGTACTGATTTTAACACTTTTAATTGTAGGTACAGGTGTTCTTGTTCTTCATGATTATTCACGATTAACAAAAGATTTCTCAAAACTGATGTCATTTCTCACCAAAGTCCGTTCAAAAGCAATACATGACGATGTTTTTTTGATCACTCAATTCAAAGAGAAAAGGGTGGTTGTTAAAAATAAAAAGGGTGATATTTTAGACTTTTTTCATATTTCAACCTTACATAAAGTTAATTAGTATCCTATTCAAAAACCGTGGTAAAACTCATTTTCAATTTACAAAAAGGGATTATTTACGCATAGTTATATTTCGACAGAGTGCCCATTACCACGGAATTTGAATATCATACCTTTTTTTAATGATATCTTTCAGGATTTATAGGAGTCTTGCTTGATCCGACAAGAATTATTCTACTGATACCCTGGTGGATTTATTTGTTGGCAAACGGAGGCCATGTCACAATAAATGCTGCAGTTCTTTTTATATGCATCATAGCTGTCTATATATTTTTCTTGACACCTTTTACACATATCTTGGATGAGTTCGCATGCGTCAAAGCCACAGGAGTTGCTTCCGAGATCCGGTAACTTACCACTAAGTACCTGTTTGCAAATGCTTTTAAGTGTTTCATCACTAAGTTTATGCGGATTCGCATACTCATTGAGTAAATACTCTTGCGGATTAAACTTTTCAACCTGATCTTTTTTCATGTTAATTTTGTTTGACCCGCCATGTGATAGGGTCGCGTATGAGACGAAAATGAAAATAAGCAGGCATGCCGTTTGAAAAATTCGATTGTTCACAGTTTTCCTCCTTTAGAAATAAATTTATGGTTATCCAGTTTTTAAAAAAAACGGCATGAATCCAAAAATGTGAGACCCTTGAATTACACACACTTTTGTAGGGTAGGAGTGCCACATCAAAGTCAAGCCTTTTTTAACATTTTTTTCAAAAAATAATATAAATATGTAAACGCTTTTTATCAAGAAATATATGAAAAACTTTTATAGAGTTGAAATATACCCCCAACCAAGCTCACCGGCACCAGAAGTCAATGAGGGCTTGGCAAAAGTAAAGTTTTACTCTGAAATGGCAGGTGCGAAAAACGCCATGGCTTCTGGTGTCAGGTGCACATACTATTACTTAAATGTTGCGCTAAATTTAAGTCAATTGCTGTCATACGTTATAAGATAGAGGTTTATAGGCATTCTGCCATGTAAAAGCCTCTAACTACTATGTTTTATTAAAATAATTAGTTTAAGCCCTTATTGTATAAGGTTCTACAGCTTTTACAATTTTTGAAAAATATAGTTTATTTAAAATATTTTATGCTTAATATAATGCAATAGTTACAGATGGTTACTTGGTATTATTTATTCAAACTCACTATCTTGAGGTTCTTATAGTTGATTTATCTCTTAAAATCCTTAAGCTATAAGGCGTTAAGACAAATCAAAATTATTTAGAGCAACATTTAAGTAA
>Ga0255427_1124_pt1 | contig 15743 bp, 15 predicted proteins | sample ANMaggSeSYBR02D9_FD_182671 | JGI IMG/M metagenome (GOLD analysis project Ga0255427, IMG submission 182671) | Sediment cell enrichment communities from methane seep in Santa Monica Basin, California, United Staets - ANME aggregate JGI... | ecosystem: Environmental > Aquatic > Marine > Cold seeps >... | reverse complement strand
TTGAGATTTCAAGAAATACAGCCTCTAATGATTTAAATGGTCTGGTTAAAAAGAGGATTTTAAAATGGACTGGTGAGGGAAAGAGAAGTGCAGGATATCTACTCAAATGATATTAAAAAAACAAGAATAAGCTGGAAGTGAAGATAACAAGATGAAGGATAAAATCGCATCAATAGTGGGAGCAAGACCGAATTTTATAAAGTGCGCACCCTTATCGAGGGAGATACGAAAAGAGTTCAATGAAGTTATTATTCACACAGGTCAGCATTACGATTACGAGATGAACAAGGTATTCTTTGAGGAATTAAATATTCCTGAGCCCGATTATCATCTTGATGTTGGTTCTGGCTCACATGGGTATCAGACTGGAGAAATGATAAAGAGGATAGAAGAAGTCTTGCTAAAAGAAGAGCCTGATCTGGTATTAGTTTATGGCGACACAAATTCAACAATAGCAGGTGCATTGGCTGCCTCCAAACTGCACATCACAGTTGCTCACATCGAATCTGGCTTAAGAAGTTATGATAAATCAATGCCAGAGGAGATAAATAGGATATTAACCGATCATTGTTCTGATATTTTGTTCTGTCCGACTGAAACTTCGGCCGATAATTTGAAGAGAGAGGGGGTCATGAATGGAGTTCATCTCACGGGAGATGTTATGGTAGATGCATTAAAAGAAAATATCAAAATTGCAGAGAAGAAAGAAAGGATTTTAGATGAAATTGACCTGAAATCAAAAGAATACTATTTAGCAACCATCCACAGAGCAGAAAATACGGATGATTTTGAAAGATTGGAGAATATAGTGGATGCCTTTTGTGAAATTGGGAATTTGGTATTCCCATGTCATCCAAGAACCGAGAAGTGTTTGAAGGGATTTGGATTGTGGGATCGGTTGGTTGAGAATATCAGAGTTGTAAGACCAGTTGGGTACCTGGATATGCTGGTGTTAGAGAAAAATGCTATGAAAATTTTAACTGACTCTGGAGGTGTGCAGAAGGAGGCTTACATATTTAATGTGCCATGTATTACATTAAGAGATAATACAGAATGGGTTGAGACGGTAGAGGATGGATGGAATGTGTTGGTTGGTGCTGATGAAGGGAAAATAGTAAGAGAGGCAAACGAATTTAAACCGGGTAATAAGCAGAGGAATGTATTTGGAAGCGGAGATGCAAGTGAAAGAATTGCGAAAATAGTGAGAGAATTGCGATGAAAAAGCGGGGGGCGTAAATGCTGCATAAAAGTCTATTCATTCTCGCGCACACGCTTAAGTACAGGGACTTTATGGAGTGTTACAAATTCGTGAAGAAGAATGAATACGAATCATACGAGAACTTGAAGAGATATCAGGAAGAGAAGCTACAAGGGTTAATTCAGTTTTCGTATGATAAAGTACCGTATTATCACAAATTATTCAAAAGTCTCAACTTAAAACCAGAAGATATCCGATCAATTGAGGATTTGCAGAAATTACCGATTTTGACGAAAGAAATAATACGAAATAACCAGACAGATTTTGTCCCACTTAATTTAAAAGATCAAAAATATGTTGTCCGAACGACTGGCGGTTCTACTGGAGTACCGCTCCAATACAGACTCTCTATGCAGGACGGTGCTTTGGCTTTTGATATACTGTATGCTAATTGGGGTTATGCCGGATATGAATTAGGAGATAAAGTTGCAGTCATAGCGGGTTCTTCGCTTATACGTTCGACAAAATCTAAAATAATAGGTAGTATAAAGGCATATATGATGAATTTTAAGGAATATTCTTCTTTTGATCTAAGTGAGAAATATATGGATAACATCGTAATTGGATTAAATAAATTTAAACCAAAATATCTGAAAGGATTTCCATCTTCAATGTATCTCTTCGCAAAACACATAAAAAATAGGGACTTGGAGATAGATTTTCAGCCGGAAGCCGTGTTTACAACTGCAGAAGTATTGTTCAATTCTCAAAGAGAACTGGTGGAAGGTGTGTTTAACTGTGAGGTATTTGATCAATATGGATTGAATGATGGTGGGGTAACCGCCTTTGAATGTGGGATGCATAAAGGGCTTCATATTGATATGATACGGTCTATTATGGAAATTGTGGATGAAAATGGAAACCAATTAGGGGCGGATAAAGAGGGGGAAATTTTAGCTACAAGTCTACACAATTATGCAATGCCATTTATAAGATATGATACCAGTGATTTAGGTATCGTGTCTGATAAAAAATGTGTTTGTGGTAGGGAATTACCACTGTTAAAAAAAATTGTTGGCAGAACCACGGATATCCTCGAATTCCCTGATAATATGGTAGTTTCGGGCGCGGCAGTAGTGGATATGTTTAAATATTTTTCGGATAAAATACGAGAATATCAGGTTGTACAGAAGAAACAAAATGAGATATTAATCCGGATTGTAAAGGACACCGCTTACTCCAAGAATGACTCAGAATTAATTATAAAAGCATTTCAAGGTCACGTTGGTACAAACATAGAGATAAACATCGAGTTTGTAGACCGCATTGAAACTACAAAAGCAGGGAAGTGGAATTTTATCATTAAAGAGGTGGAAGGATGAAAACAGTTTGTTATTTGGGAGATCCAATATCACACTATATGAGAAATTGGCTAAATCACTTTGCAGAACATGGATGGAAAGTAGATATTATTACTCGTAATCCCGTAGATAAGAAACTTTTACATCTAAATGTAACTCAACATGAGTTACCGATTCATCGTGCAAAATATGGCTTTCTTGTAAACTTTGGCTTTCCAATCCACCTGATTAAGATAAATAGGATTATACATAAAATTAAACCGGATATAGTTCATGCCCATGAGCCTGCCGGTTACGGCATCTATGCACCAGCCATCAAGGAAACACCTTTCATTCTGAATGAATGGGGGCCTTCGCATATAAAAAACTCGAAAGGATTGCATAGATTATTAGAAAAACATGCCTACAAAAAGGCGGATCTGGTGTTAACCGAAGTCGAAGATACTAAATCCATTTTAGCAAAGGAATATAATATTAAAAAAGAAAAAATTAAAACGTTGTTATGGGGTGTTGATCTATCTATATTCAATCGAAATTATTTAGATGAAACAGTAGAATTAAAAAAAAGACTAAATATTAAATCGGGAGATTTTGTGATAGTCTATACACGTGCAGTTGATCCGTTTTATGGAATTGAGCAAGTATTAAATGTTCTAAAAGAATTAAGCAACGATTTTTCCTCAGTCAAATTAATCTTTTTTAAATACGGTTGTTCTGATAGCTACTATCGCAAATTAAGTGAATTAATCGAACAATTAGATCTCACAAGAAATGTTATTGTTGAAAACCATGTTGATAGCAAGCAGATTCCGATATATTACAATGTTGCTGATCTATCAATAAATTTGCTTGAAGAAGATAACGGCTCGCCAGTAATTGCGGAAGCGATGGCATGTGGATGTATTGTGTTAGGAACCAATTGTAGGGGCTACAAAAATAGAATAATCGACGGAAAAAATGGATTTTTAGTAGAAGATAGAAACGACATTAAAAGAACAGTGGAGATTATAAAATCATGCATCCTCAACCCCACAATAAAAGAGAACTTCTACAAGTTTAATAAACAGTATGTGGAAAGTAATGAAAATTGGAACCAGCAGATGGGAAAGATGGAACAAATGTATCTCAAACTTATGGAGTGCTATAAATGAAAGATAAAAATATACTGATAACTGGCGGTACAGGTAGTTTTGGTCATCAGATCGTCTCTCAGTTGATAGAAACCGTGAAACCGAACAGAATCGTAATATTCAGCCGAGACGAAAAGAAACAGTATGACATGCAGAACGAGTTTGAAGGGCAGAATGACCTTATAGAATTTATCATTGGGGATGTGCGAGATTATGCTAGAATTTATGAAGCAACAAAAAATATCGATGTTGTATATCACGCCGCAGCTTTAAAGCAGGTCCCAAATTGTGAATTTCACCCTTTTGAGGCTGTAAAAACAAATATTCTCGGTGCTGAAAATGTAAGACGAGCCGCAATAGAAAATGATGTTGATGTAGTAGTTGCGGTAAGCACGGATAAGGCAGTAAAACCAATCAATGCCATGGGCATGACCAAAGCAATTCAGGAGCGGATAATGCTTAATGAGACCAATGAAAAATGGAATACAAAATTTATTTGTGTACGATATGGAAATGTTATAGGAAGTAGAGGGAGCGTTATACCCTTCTTTAAACAACGAATAGAAGAAGGAAAATTTTTGCCGATAACCAGTTATGAGATGACAAGGTTTTTACTGAGATTGGAAGAAGCGATTGATTTAGTTTTTAAAGCCACAATTGAGGGTGAAACAGGGCAATTATTCGTTAAAAAGATGCCAGCATGTTATATCACAGAATTGGCAAAAGTGATGAGCAAAGCTATAACTAAAAACGAAGATTATCAAATAAAAGATGTTGGTATCCGACCAGGGGAGAAGATTCATGAAGTACTAGTTTCCGAAGAAGAGATGCGAAGAGCAGTTGAGACAGAAACGCATTATGTTATTCATCCTTTCGGGAAATTAGAAAAACCACATTTAATGAGTGATTTAAACGAGTATGCTTCAAATAATACTAAAATGCTTAATGAAGACGAAATCGTGTCCTTACTTAAACAAGATGGGTGGGTCTAAATGAAAATATTCATAACTGGTGGTAGTGGCTTGTTAGGGTGTGCTTTGTCTTTCGAATTGATTAAAAAAAATGAAATAATTAGTGGTTATCACCATAATTACATTGGCATTAAAAACAATAATTTTTCATCGGTAAATATTGACATTTGTGATATTAATTCGCTTAAAGACATAGAAAATAGATCACCAGATGTGATTATACATACTGCCGCATTAACAGATTTGGAACTTTGTGAAAAAAATCCAGAAATGGCGTACAAGATCAATGTAGAAGGAACAGAGAATATATTAAGAATCGCAAAAGACTGCACAGCTAAACTGGTGTATATATGCACGGATTACATTTTTGATGGGAAAAAAGGGAATTATTCAGAATCTGATAAGTTGAATCCATTATCTGTTTATGCCAAAACTAAGTTGCAGGGAGAAGAATTGATTAAAAAAAATTATGATGATTTTATAAGCATTAGAACAAGCCTATATGGGTGGGATCTAAATAAATTGAGCTTTGCACCATGGATTCTCAATTCATTAAGTGAAGATAAAAGAATATCTCTTCTTAGCGATCAAATAAGTTCCATCCTATTTACAAATGATTTAGCAAGGATTCTAAGTGAAATGTTAGAACATAATTTAAATGGAATATATAACGTTGCAAGTTCTGACTCTATGTCAAAATATAATTTTGCTTTAAAGATTGCAGAAATCTTTGGTTTGAATGGAAATTTGATAGAACCTATCACTTTAGAAAACCTCACAAAAAAACATTCTTTGTCTGCAAATCGTCCTGAAAATGTTTCATTAGACTGTTCTAAGGTCGAGAATGCGTTGGATTGGAAAATGCCCAGTATCGCAAAGGGGATCATATCTATGAAAGAAAAGGAGATTGAATTTAAAAAGAAGGTGATTGTAAAATGAATGTAGAAATAAGGAGTCTGGAAAAACATGAGGATGAAAGGGGACTCCTATTGGAAATACTAAGAGGTGATGAAATAAACGAAAGTATACAACAAATTTATTTTTCTACTTCTGAACCCGGGGCTATAAGGGGGGGGCACTACCATAATAAAAAGGTAGAATGGTTTTGTGTGGTTGAAGGGACTGCAAAGTTATTTTTAGAAGATATTACATCCAAAGAGAGAAAAGAATTAACTTTGTCTAGCGACAATCCAAGGATAGTTAAAATACCTCCAAAGATACGACATTGGTTAGGGAATGTTGGCAGAAGTAAGATGTATTTGATAGTGGTGAGTAACGTGGTTTTTGATCCTAAAGATCCAGATACTTATACAAAATGAGTGGTGTTTTTATGGGAAAAGTAAAACTGGATATGGGATGTGACAATAACAAAAAGAAAGGTTCTATTGAAATGGATATAATACCATCAAGTGATATAGATATCGTAGGTGATGTTGGAAAATACGGCAATACCTTTAAAAGATAATTCGGTAAACAAAATGAAGGTATTAATAAAAACACCAATGTTGCTCAGCAGACTATTTAGTGGCTACAAAAGGCGGGGTATTAAATACCTGACCAAACGCTTTTTTTTATTAGTATTACAAAAATTATCCGTTAGAATATATTATCCTAATAGAGATTGTCGGAAAAGTACCTGTAAAGCGCCTAAATTGAAACTTCCAGAAATATTGTTTAACCTAAATCACTATGCTGCGCCCGGTCAAGTTTATACAGTAAAGCTGAAATATTCGAAAATAAGGCTTTTCCGACAATCTCTAATACTATTGAAATTGAAACCACCACTAGGTGCAATTTGAACTGTAAGATGTGCGATCATTCGTGGAGAGTTGATAAAAAAGGAAATATGAGTTTTGAAAATTTTAAAAAGATTGTCGACCAATTTAAATTTTCATGGATTTACTCGCCTGATATTGATTTGACGGGCTATGGCGAGGTTCTTATGAATCCAGACTTTTTAAAAATGTGCGAGTACATAAAGAGCAAGAGGAGTGATACTTTCATGCACTTTACAAGTAATTTTACACTTCTCACTCCCGAAGTTGCCGAAAAATTAATTCGACTTGGTGTAGATTCAATATATATATCTCTAGATGGTGCTACTAAGGAAACCTACGAGTCCATAAGAATAAACGGTAAGTGGGATACGGTCATATCAAACCTTGGGAGTTTGATTGAGCTGAAAAGAAAATTAAACTCAAACAAACCGAAGATCTCTATCAATTGTGTTGCATTGCAAGAGAATGTACACGAGTTGCCTATGTTGATTCAATTGGCGAATGATTTGGGTATAAGCAACATTTCTATTACCTCGGAGTTGTTATTCGATAAGAATAGAAAATCCTTAAAAGCAGATGCAGATGACTTTAAAACATTTTTTAGAGAGGCGCAACTATTAGCAGATAATTACGATATTAATATTTCTACAGCGTATTTCATAAAACATCCAATTAAGAAGTGCATGAATCCTTGGAATAAAATTTACATAACTTATGATGGATTTTTATTTCCATGTTGTAGCTCAACCGCTCCGAGAACAAGAATGATTAATGATAATTTTGGTAATTGCTTGGAACAGGACTTTAAAGAATTGTGGAATTCCGAGCAATACAAAAATTTCAGAAGTGATGTTCACTGTGGTATAGTTCCGCGCGTTTGCCGTAACTGTCAAGTATATGGCCGAGTCTAACTTTTGAATATTATTTCTAAAAATTCAACACAAAATATTGTATTGATTAAAAAAATTAAATATATATCAAAGATGTGTTATTATAGAGGAATATGCAAAAATAGTAAATATTTTAGAATTTGGCTTATAATATCTGTAAAGTGCACTAAGATGAAAAGTGGACTGGCATAAAGGCATATATGTGAAAAAGGATGTAAAAAAGTATGACACACATTTGTTTCGTTGGCTACGGCATATATCCACCATGGAATGAGGGGCGGAAAGTAATTTCGAGAAACATAATGGATGCACTGAAGAAGCACACTGATTTAGATATATCTGTTGTTTCCTCTGCTAAAAAAGAATGTGAGAAACTAAACGATGTAGAATATGCCAATGTCACACGCCTTACCACCTACACAAAGGGTTATGACCCATTGCTCGATGCCTCCATGATCAGGCTAATTAGTTCCATTAATAAGAGAAAAAGAATAGACATAATCCACCTGTTCACCACCCATTTTCCTGTGTTCTCCTTCTATGCAAAAAGAATAGGAAAACCAGTGGTTGCACAGTTTTTCGGCAATCCACATCTAAATATTCTAAAGCGGCTTCGTGTGCCACAGACGATTGACCGGTACGTTACAACGTCTATCGAAACTGAATGGTTTGCTGATTTGGGCATAAATAATTTCCAGAACGTGAATCCACCAATAAATACCGACCTTTTTAAACCAGGGGACAAAATAAATTCACGAAGATACTTCAATTTACCTGAAGATAAGTTCATACTTTTGTACATGGGGAATCTGAGTGAAGTAAGATTCTCTTCTGAGTTTATGAGTGAAACCAAGCTTTTAAGAGATCCGGGTAATTCACTGGTAATAGCAGCAAACCTCATCGATTCATACTGGCAGAATAACCATTTATTACATAGAGAAAATGTAATATTAAGGAAGGGTGTGTTAAATGAACTGGAGAAAAATATGTTGTATAATGCGGCAGATGCATTTATATTACCCTTTGATACAAAATTAAAGTCGTATAAGCATGTGTTTGTTATTGATCCACCAATCACGATGCTTGAAGCCATGTCTTGCGGCACCCCTGTTATTGCTCCGAACGTGTTCTCTATACCCTGGATCATCAAAGATAAATACGATGGATATGTCATGCCTTTAGGAGATTTTAGAAAGGTTGATGACATATTGTACAATTTATCAAAAGAAAAAATTGAAAAACTGAGTGTGAATGCAAGAAATAAAATTCTAAATGATTTTTCATATGAAAAAACAGCTTTAAGAATGAAGGAACTCTACGAAGGTGTTCTAAATGGCTGAACTATCTTTAACTGCGGAAGAATGCAAGATAATAGATATTTTTAACCCTAATAAAACTGAATATCAGCTCCCAAAGACTCTTCCTGTGGACTTTATAATTAGTAACAAACTATGTTTTTCACTTTATAACAAGATTGGTTCAGAACTCGATTCTAAATATAAATCCGAAGAAATAGATCAGGTACGCAGGAAAGCAAGATATATGGAATTTTCGATTTCTGAGCTTCGAAACGTATCCAAAGCTTTTGAAGAGAATGGTATCGATTTTGTTTTTTTATTTAAAGCAATAGAAACACAGTGTGATACTACAGATGTTGACACAATTGTGCCGGACGTAGACATCGAAAAAGCAGGAAAAGTGTTAGAGGACTTAGGATATTTCGTTCCTCTTTTTCCATACGAAAAGTACAATTTTGTCAAATCAAACAGTAAAGACGAGGTAGTTTTAATCAGTCTACAAACTGAAGAAGAATTTAAAAAATATCATTATATTGTTGATGAAGAAAAAATGAGAATCCTACGCAATAAGAGAAAAATAAATGGTTTGTATGTACCATCTATTGAGAACGATTTAATCATCTGCCTATTGCGTATGATCAAGAAGAAACAAATTCCATTAGGCACCATACTGCATATAGCTTATTTATTAGAAAACTGCCGCGACTTAAATTATATGAGGGAGGGTGTTAAAAAGCTGTGGTACACACCATTGTTACAGTCCATTTATGTAACAAACATTATATATAAGAGTTTATTTGATACGGAGATAGGTTCACCGCTGATCCCTATTTCTGAAAGGGCTTACGGAGAATTAAGAATATTTAAATTTTCAGCAGAAAAAGAAACAAGACAGTTGAAATTGCCGTTAACTCCAAAATATTTCCTTTCGTATTGGCATACCTGTGAATTGCTTATTAATATAAGAAATTCCGAGTTTATAGAGATCGCCCAAAACATTTTTAAACCTTTTAGAATTATAATTGAACGCATAAAATTAGTCGTTACTGCACGCAAAAAAAGGATGCTTATTTGTTTTTCTGGCATCGATGGTACTGGGAAGACCACAAATGCAACTGAATTGACTATGAGATTCAAAGATATGAGTATACCAAGCCAATATGTTTCGAATCTCTGGTCACCAAAAATCTCTTATCCCTTGATGGGCGTTTTATTTGTTTTGAAAGGTTGGAGAAAAAAGGATTATGCGAAAAGCAAAATCATGAAAAAAATATGGAATTACATAGTAATTCTTGATTTTATTTATATTTATATGACTAAAATGTGGTTTCCAAGACTTGTTGGCAAAACATTATTCTGTGATAAATATACTTATGATTTAATTATAATGCTTATGTACAATGGTTTGTATAATGAAAGAGCATCCAGAATTTTGTTGAAATCGGTTCCGAAACCTGATTTATCATTTATACTTGACATTCCGGAAGATGTCTCAAATCTACGAAAGGATGATACCAAAGAAGGGATTGACAGTCGAAGAGAAGAGATAGATACCATGGACTACCTTAAGATTAGGAGAAAAAGTTTTCTGATGATTGCAAAATCACTTGACATACCAGTAATTGATGCAACAAAGGAATGGAATGAACTACATGAAGAATTTTTCAATAAAATAATTGAAACCTACAAGCATAAAGTAACTGTATGATAATTAAATATTTAACATGGTTTTTGGGTTTTAGAGAATTATTTATCATAAAAACCTCTTAATTATATCACATATCCGATTTGATTTAATTCCAAACCTTTCGTCTATCGCTTGCATAATAATCAAATCTTCTTCTTCAAAACTCCTGAAAATCAAAAGCAAGACGAAATAAAGAATTAGAAAAACGAAGAATGCACACATCAGCAAAGAAAGTGAAAGATACCCCATATATTTTATCATCACATAAATAACTAAAAGAGCTATTAAAGATGCAAACAATGGTTTTGCATAACTCAACTTAATTGGTTGTATTTTTTTTATCCGGTAAATAAAGAGAAAGTAGAGAATGCCCAATAAAACGAGTGAAACCGTAGTTGCTATAGCTGCCCCATTCACACCATAAACCGGGATAAGCAAAAAGTTCAAGATTATATTGGCACCAGCTCCAATAAAGCTGCATTTCATGACTATTCCAGTCTTTCCATAACTTTGAAGAAGTGATGATGCAAGACTAAACAAAGAAAAGATGAAGTATCCAAATGCTAAGACCCTCAATGCTGTTGCACCGACAATGTACTCAGAGCCAAACATTAGACACATGATAGAATCAGAAAAAAATGCTATCAGGATAAAAGCTGGCAAAACAAGAGAGAAAACCCATTTTGTAACTGAACTATAAGATTTTTTTAATTCGTTTTCCATACCCCTCGCATGTAACTCAGAGACAACCGGCATAAAGATAACTGTAAATGATCCACTAATTATCAATAATAAGCTTGCTGTTGGCATAGCCGCATTGTATACTCCCACTTCAGAGGATGTGCAAAAGTATCCGAGCATAAGCGTATCTGTATAACTTGTGATTAATGCCGCTAATCCGGCGAAAATTAATGGGAAAGAAAATAATAAAAGCTCTTTATCCACAGAAATCGACTTTACTCTGGAATTTAAAATAGGAAATACTTTATGCTCAAGAAAATAAAAAGCAAGAAATGATGATAAAATTATAGCAATAACCCAACCAACACTTGCACCCAAGATACCATATCCTAAAGCAAGAAGTGTGACTATCGCTATTAATTTAAATGTATCTTTAAATATGAATATAGTATAAACTTTATATTTTATTTCCTGAAAACCAACCGATCCTGAATTGAAAATGGTTGTTAATACCCAGAAAGGAATACCAATTGCAAAAATTCTCAGAACTGGCGTTAAATTTGGCTCATGAAAAACATGAATGGAAATCCAACCAGCTCCAAGGAAGATGTGAAAAGTCAAAATAAGACTTAAAGGAAAGCTTATTTTCAGAGCACCTATAATCGTGCCTTTTATCCTTCTCTCGTCTCCTTTTCCTTTGTAAAAAGAAACATATCTTTGAATACCAGCATTTAATCCGACCAAAGAAAGGGTTGCAGCTATTGTCATCACTACAAAACCGATAGAAACTATGCCATACTCTGATGGACCTAAAAATCTCCCGATAATCATTCTCGCTAAATAGCCAAACGCAGTTCCAATCACAGTTCCCGTAAAACTTATCCCGGCACCTTTCACTATTTTTTTCAGCGACTCGTTTAGATATTTATCGTTTTCCATTGACATTACCTTATTTTGTTATTCTTGTGTTATATAACCCATGTTCTTCAGTTTAATGGTTTAATTAACCGTTTCATTTGCTTAAAAAACTACTCATATGTCTTAATGCTAGCGTTTTTCCCAAATTTAGAGTGTGTAAATTTATTTTTTCTAGGTACAGACCCTCTGCAGAAAATATTTATATATACTCCTTCAAATTAATATGTGCTTCAAAGCATTAGAAAAAAAACCAATAGCAAGTGCTTGAATAAATCAGAATGTAGAACAGACTCCAAAAATGTAGTGTTTTGCTGCTATCGATTTTATTTTAAACTGGCGAAGATGGGATACAACCGGGTTCAAACGCCATAAGGTTTAATATGAATATCTCACATTACCCTAAATTGTTGATGTTAAAAATGGAGTACCAACATTTAAAAACAAAAGGCATCTTAGCCGCAAAAACAACAGCAAAAGTAGCTGTGGGGCATGCTCTATGTTATCTGCCTTATATTGGATTAATTCCAAAACCATCAAGAAAAAACGGTATAAGTGTTAGAATAACAGTCAAAAATGAGGAGGAGTGGATTGGACTTAATTTAATCTCAATAAAGGATTTTGCAGATGAGATTGTAATTGTGGATGTATCTACTGATAAAACGCCCGAAATAATTGAAAAAGTTGCAGCCAAATACAATCTTAACTTGAAACTGATTCATTACGAACCAGACCAAGCTACTGGGACTGCAGGGGAACATGCTGAACATGCTAACACGACTTTAAAGAACACGAATTTTCGGTGGGTTTTATGGTGGGAGGGAGATTATATTGCAAAGAAGTCTATTATGGATTTAAAGAAAGAAATTCTCAGTTTAAACCCGAATATATATTATGCAATTTCTCTTCCTGCTATAAATTTAGAAGGGGATATTTTTCATCAGATACGGGATGGAATGCTGAATATTCAAAGTAGATCACATACATATTCGGATGCTCTGAGGTATGTGACTAAGGAAGGGTTTGAATCTCTCCACATTCCACTTTACTACAAATCGAGCTATGAATATATCTTTAAGAAACAATATCATGTATTCCACATGAGCAGTTTGAAGAGTGCAGAGAGGATACTATTCAGAAAGTTTTGGATAAAATGGCGTGAATTGGGAAACTATAATAAATTTCCGACGTTGGATGATTACGTTGCATATCGGATTAAAAAAGACTGGGACATTGATAATTTTGATGAAGCCGCGAGATATCATATGAACAAAATATTTTGCAAGTCCTTAGTGCCTTATAATAAAGAGCGGTTTGGAGACTATCCGGAATTATTGAAAGAAGAACTTAAAAATCCAAAATATAAGGTAATTTACAAGGATGGTGAGATAATAGGAAGGAATGATACCCTTTAAGCTGACAATCGGTTCATTACTCGCAACAATCCATTATATTAAAACATGGATATCATGAAACTATTAGTACTAACCACTTATTACCCACCTGAAGCAAACGCAGCAAGCGTGCGTATCTCCCAGATGGTTAAAAGGTTCACCTACAAAGATATCGAGGATATAAGGGTCATCACATTCAACCCTATGTATGAATGCGAACATGAAAAAGGTGTAACCAAACAGGAAAATGCCGAAGTAATCAGGCACACAAGAAAAATCTTACCTGCCTTCGTTTTCATGCCTCAGAGTTTAAATCCACTAACGCTGATCATCTGGATTTGCATCTCTCTAAAAGAAATTGTTAAATACAACCCTGATATAATACTGGCAACAACCCCTCCATTCGCACCTGCAATAGCTTCGTACACAGCTTCAAAGATTCTTAATAAACCTTACATAATCGATTACCGAGATGATTTAACAAGCGTTATAGATAGTATCGCAGAAACAAAAAAGTTTTACACCAGATATCCACTGAAAGTTGCGAACAAGTACATATCATCATTGTTATCCCATTCCTTAAAGCGCGCGTCATTGGTAAGCACTGTAAACGAACTATTACAGGAAAAATTACTCAATATAAATAGAAATGTGATACATGTTCCGAATGGAATAGATGTCCAGGAACTAAACGAAGTCAAAGAGAATTTTGATAGAAAAAAAGTGCTAACGAAGAATGCCATATCATTTTCTGAAGATTCTGTGTTCGTTGTGTATGTTGGGGATTTGAACATGCTATATTACATGCCTGAAGTTTTACTTGAACCACTGAAAAGTCTACTAAAAGATGGATATGATGCCAGATACATAATAATTGGTGATGGGGAACGCAAAAAACCGATAGAGAAGACTGTGAAGGAAATGGACATGGAAGATGTTGTTTTTCTGGTTGGACAGAAAGACCATCGAGAAGTTCTTGAATTGCTGCTTACAGGTGATGTTGCGCTTTATTCGATGCAGAAAAATGATCCGCAGTCAGGACATGCAATCGGTGCTAAGGTTTATGAATATATAGGGTGTGAATTGCCGATATTGGTGCTTTCTGATGCAGGCTCTGCAGTGTCTGAGCTAGTGAAGATGCATGGTATAGGCGTGGTTGTGAGTTGGAACGAATTAGATACGCTGAGTGATGCGTTAAGGAAGGTTTTAGGCTCGAAGGAGTATGTAGAAAATATACGTTTGCATTATCCATATTTTGTTGAGAAATTTGATAGGAGTAAAGGGATGGACTTACTATGTGATAATGTTAAAACTATAACTTAACGCTTTTGAAAAATTGATGTGTAAACGACATCACTAGATGTATGACTTCAAGTCATTACCTAAGCGGTTATATGATTGTGGATTTAGCAAAGTAAAAGAATGTGAATTGGATGAAGGTTTACTTCTGGATGTTCAAGAAAGCCCCTTCGGGGCAAAATAGAAATGTGATGTTTTTCTCATTATGTATCTAATTTCAATAGCAAGATAAACAAATGCGTTTATACTTTCCTATACGTTCAAAAATATACAGATGGACGGATATTTCAAAGGACATTGAAAAGATGCTTAAGCCGTTCGATGTTGAGTCTCTTCAAACATAAAGTTATATTGCGATATGAATAATTATTTATGTGTGGTGAAACCGATTGCAATAGGCACAGGCTCAATAAAGGAGTTTTGCATGAATGACATAATTGAATTTTTTGAACAGAAAAACAACTTGTTTTTATAACAAAATTGACTTGCAGGATGTGGGTTTTCGTATTTTTGTTGCAAGTGTTGAAGTGAGGTTCAAACATAGTTACTAAAATCGCCGACATACAGGTTCTACATCCCCATACACCGAAGATGACGAAGCATATACAAATTTATTTATTTGTTTATCTTTATAGTATTCTAATAACCATTGTGTCGCCAGAATATTATCCCTTGTATATATCTCGAAGTCTCGCCCCCAACTTTTCCTCACCCCTGCCTGTGCAGCCTGATGAAAAACATAATCCACGTCTGGAAAAGTCTCTATAGATAAAATGTCTCTCTCTATAAGAGTGAATCTTTTATTTCCTAATGAACATTCCAAATTTGATTCTTTGTATGCCCTTGAATAATAATCAGTAAAAGAATCGATTCCAATCACATCAAAACCATCTTCTAGCAAACGTTCTGTCAAAGTTGAACCTATGAATCCTGCGCATCCGGTCACCAGTGCTTTCATTTTTATATTCACCTGTTTTCTTTCTAATAAGTCTTTAAAGTATTCAGAATTAATCTACTTGATTTTGGAGACTTTTTATTATTTTCCGAAGCCGATAGACATTTAAAATTAAGTTGTCTAGTTGTCATTTAAAATTTATTGTGTAATATATAATAAACTTTGTATAATACATGACATATATTA
>Ga0255427_1087_pt2 | contig 16346 bp, 16 predicted proteins | sample ANMaggSeSYBR02D9_FD_182671 | JGI IMG/M metagenome (GOLD analysis project Ga0255427, IMG submission 182671) | Sediment cell enrichment communities from methane seep in Santa Monica Basin, California, United Staets - ANME aggregate JGI... | ecosystem: Environmental > Aquatic > Marine > Cold seeps >... | reverse complement strand
TCATCTTTTATTAGTTTTTCAAGCAACTCTTTTGGTATCTCCATCGGGGGAGGATTCTCACGAACATCCTGTTCTACAAAAATGGATCGAAGTTGAATTTCCATGAAATCTGCTTTCTCTGGGGGAGTAAGAGCATCAAAGTCAAGTTTGTTATATTTTTTAAGAATGGCATTATAATATTGTTCTACATTCAATTCTTGACCTTTCAGTGGAATCTTTTGGGGTACATTATTGTAAATAGCTTCTGCTACAACTACATCAAGCTCTTCAATTGTTGAAAAAAAGGCTGGAAGGCGCCCATCACTAAGTTCTTTTCTCAATGCTTCTATTCTTGTAATGTTTTCTCTATCAACAAGATTCATTGGCCATGATGCATCTTCTTTTAACAAAAATATGAAACGTTGTTTATTACATTCAATAGCTTTCCTATACTCTAATTCTGTAATGGATATCTTATTCTTAGGCGGAATATACCCATACCGCCAAGCAAAAATTCCAATATAAATATCACACGCTGCAACATCTCCCAAACACTTATCTAAAGGTCTCTTGTCCTCAGCCCCATAGTATTCCATAGCTATATCAGTATGACCCATTTTTCGGATAACTAAGCTAACCCTTTCTCGATAATCCTTTAGATCTTTATATGTTGAAGAAATGAAGATATTTGCCATTAGTTTTCACTTTGCCATATTTTCGATATATTATTTATTAGAAATAGTTGTTTGAATAAATAACATTTATTACTTGTTGATAAATCATGCATGGAAGTATAATACTCTTCGTCAAAATAACAAGTGTTTATAGAGATTCATGCCTCGACTTTTATTGGTATCCTCATGCGTGAAAAAGATGCCTCGGCGCTTCAGCCCGAGGTCGTTGAACTCAGTCCCCCTTACCTAAACCACAACCCCTTCTCCTTTAGCTCTTCAATCACACCCTTCTTATTCTCAAACTCCTTCACCCTCAATTCCTTTCGCTTGATCTTACCGCTAATAGTCTTAGGCAGCTCCTCAAGAAATTCAATCTCCCTCGGATACTTATACGGAGCCGCCACCTGCTTGACATACTGCTGGATATCCACCACAAGCTCCTCCGAAGGCGCATATCCCTCCTTCAGCACAACAAAAACCTTAACAACCTCCCCCCTGATCAGGTCCGGGCTCGGGATCATTGCACTCTCAAGCACAGCCTCATGGGAATCAACCGCACTCTCAACCTCGAACGGCCCGATCCTGTACCCCGAACTGATACACACATCATCCGCCCGTGAATCAAACCATATATACCCATCCCCATCCATCATTGCCAGGTCCCCGGTCAGATACCAGTCGCCCACAAAACACTCGGCAGTTTTTTCCTCCTTATTGTGATAACCCTTGAACAGCATCGGATGGTCCCGTACAACAGCAATCATCCCCTTCTCGCCAACCGGCACCCGTTCTCCAGTATCAGGGTCCACAATAGCCCCCTCAACCCCTGGTGTGAACTTACCCATCGAACCCGGCCTGACCTCCATCCCAGGAATATTGCAGGCAATTGCACTGGTCTCGGTCTGCCCGTACCCTTCCCTCACAGGTATCCCGAACTTCTCATCAAAGAACCTGATAATACCAGGTGTGCAGGGCTCCCCCGCAGTCAGGATGACTTTCAGATTCTTCAGGTCATATCTCTTATCTGCATCATCGATCGTCGCCATTGACCTCAGTTCCGTGGGTGTCATACATGCCTTGTTTATCCTCCATTTTTCAAGCAGCTCAAACCATTTTTCAGGTCCGAACCTGCCAGAGTAATGGAAGTTCGCAGCACCACCGCTCACAATGGCCCCGAATGGTGCCCAGTACCATTTCACCCAACCCGGTTCTGTAGTTGCCCAGCATAGCTCGTCCGGTTGTGTATCCCACCAGTAATACCTGTTCAGCCTGTCAAAGCAGTACATCAATGAATGAGTGTGCAACACACCTTTGGGTGCACCTGTGGTCCCTGAGGTGTAATTGATTGTCAGGGGATCAGAGCTTATAAGTTTTTCAAGCCTTAAATCTCCTGATGCCTTATTAATCTCCTGCCTGAAATCCCTCCATCCTTTCCTTTCACCTGAAAAGAACAGGTTGTCAATTGAAATTGAGATATTATCTCTTATTGCATCAACCTCATTGGCAACTACCGGATCGCTCGTGATCAAGGTCCTGGCACCGGCATCCAGGAGCCTGTATTCAATATCTGCTCTTCTGAGCATGACCGTACAGGGGACGACCACACCTCCTATCGCCCAAATGCCAATACTTGTAGTATAGACGTCTGTTCCCCTGGGAAGTAATACCATAACCCTGTCACCTTTTACGATACCCGAATCCTTCAGGACATTCCCGAACTTCATGGCATTGTCCCACACTTCCCTGTATCCTGCTTTCTCAACGTTCCCATCCGGATGCTCGGTAATTGCCATCAACTTCGTTTTGTTTTTTGCCCAACTCCTGATGGTATCAATAAAATTGTAATCTTCGGGAATATCCCATTTGAACGTCTTTCTCTCCTCTTCGTAATCAAAAGCTGCTTTCTGCATTCCATCATCTCCCAATATATTCTATGCTGTCACAGTAATTAAAATTATATGATTTCATCAAACATTGCAGTATATAATAACCACCAGACAAAATTGATTTCCGCTTTTTATCTGTTCAATCTGTTTTTCTATTCTGCCACAGAGGACACAGAGAGCACAGAGTACTTTCCCTCTGTGTTCTCTGTGCGCTCTGTGGCCGATTATTTTCATCAGATGCATACAGATTTCACTGAATTTCTTCGATGATTGAGGAAATGATTTATGTCAACAAATTTAAAGCTTGCAACAATTGATGATCTGCTGATATTAAAATCAGGGCATGCATTTTTTACCTATTAATACCCTACTACCTTACTACCATTAATGGAGGAATATTATGGACTGGGGTATGCAAAACCGTATATCACAAATTATTAAACCAAAGACCGGACGAACAGTCATGCTGGCAGTGGACCACGGCTATTTCCTGGGTCCCACAAGCCACCTTGAAAATGCAAAGAAAACAATCGAACCGCTGATCGAATATGCAGATGCGCTCATGCCCGCCCGCGGTGTCCTGCGCGCCGATGTAGACCCAGGCACATCCACACCGATCGTGCTTCGGGTATCAGGCGGCAATAGTATCGTAGGCGAGGACCTGACAAGGGAAGGCATTACTACATCTGTGGAAGATGCACTGCGACTGAATGTGGCAGCCGTTGCCATGTCCATCTATGTAGGCAGCAAGTACGAGCACCAGACCCTGATGAACCTTGGAAATCTGGTAAACGAATGTGAACGCTATGGCATGCCTGTGGTGGCAGTGACAGCAGTAGGCAAGGATATGGTGCGGGATGCAAGATACCTGGCACTGTGCTGCCGGATAGCTGCTGAACTGGGCGCAAAGATCGTTAAGACCTATTATACTGATGATTTCCAAACAGTCGTAGAGGGTTGTCCTGTACCTATCGTGGTTGCCGGCGGAAAGCAGATGAACACAGAAATGGACGTGTTCGAACTGGTCCACAGTGCCATATCAGAAGGAGCAGTAGGCGTGGATATGGGCCGCAACATCTGGCAGAACGAATATCCGGTTGCCATGATAAAGGCAGTGCGCTCAATTGTGCATGAAAACTTCACACCGCGCAAAGCCATGGACCTGTACAACAACGAAAAGGAAAAATAGGGGCCGGATAAGTGCACGTTGCTGTATATTATAACAACAATGACGTGCGTCTCGAAGAGATGCCTGTACCTTCTATCGCTCCAGACGAACTGCTGGTCAGGGTGGAGGCAAGCGGCATCTGCGGCAGCGATGTCATGGAGTGGTACCGCATCATGCGCGCACCGCTAGTGCTGGGGCACGAGATAGCAGGCACGGTTGCCGAAGTGGGGACGGACGTCAGTCGATATAAAGTGGGGGATCGCATCTTCGTATCCCACCATGTGCCGTGTAATACCTGCCGCTACTGCCTGGCCGGTCACCATACGGTCTGCGATACCCTGCGCAGCACTAATTTCGATCCGGGCGGTTTTGCCGAATATCTCAGGGTGCCTGCCATTAATGTAGACAGGGGCGTATTCCTGCTGCCCGATGACATGTCCTTTGACCAGGGCGTGTTCATTGAACCCCTGGCCTGTGTGTACCGGGGGCAGCGCCATGCAGGGATAAAACCGGGACAAAGCGTGTTGGTCATAGGTAGCGGGATTACGGGACTGCTGCATGTCAAACTGGCTGCGGCATTAGGTGCAGGCAGCATTTTTTCCACTGATATCAATCAGTACAGGCTGGATATGGCATCAATTTGCGGGGCAGAGGTTATTGATGCACAGGACAATGTGCCTGAACGCCTGCTGGAACTAAATAACGGGCGGCTGGCAGATGTTGTCATTATCTGTACCGGCGCAATGCCTGCTATAACACAGGCACTGGCTTCGGTGGACCGGGGCGGAACCGTGCTGTTCTTTGCCTCACCCAAACCCGGAGTTACAGTGCCGCTGCCTGTATTTGAGTTGTGGAAGAACGAGGTAAGTATTGTCAGCTCATACGGAGCCAGTCCACTGGATATTACGAAAGCCATTGAGCTGATACATACAGGCAGGGTGGGGGTAACGGATATGATCACTCACAGGTTTGGGCTGGCAAATGCAAAAGAAGGGTTCAAACTGGTGGCCGGAGCCGGTGAGTCTATGAAAGTGATAATTGAACCACACAAACCATTTTAATCATCTATACAAAAAACATTTCAAACAATACATTACGTATAATAAAAATAACAAGTATGTGCGTTGTAGGTATTAACACATGTGGAGCAAGATACTAAGCAAGTTCAATAAACATCCTGCACAGGAAAAGGTCGTCAAGCTCCTGCTGGAGCGGGGCTTTCAGGTCAATGGGCAGGGGCGTGTGGTTTCAGGTAATATCGAATTGCCCCATACCCAGGTGGCCAGGGAGATCGGTGTTGACAGGAGAGTGGTGGATTCCACATGCGAGGTTATATTATCTGATGAGACCCTGACCAGCATATTCCAAAATGTATATACAATCCCCTTCCTGAAAGATGTGGCACCTGCATTAGGTCTTGGTGTTATTGTCATAACACCGGGCGATGCTTCAAGGACTGGTATACTTGGCCAGGTAGCCACAGCAGTGGCAGAATACGGTTTAAGTATCAGACAAGCAGTTACTGAAGACCCATATCTTACAGAAAACCCGCTGCTTACTATAATAACGGATGACAATATACCTGGTGAGCTGATAGATGAACTAAAGAAAGTACCAGGGGTAAAAGGGGTTACTATTTATTGAACCTGATTTTCAAAGATGCAGGTTAGCAAAAATAACAGTGTACAAAAAGTTCAGTAAAACTAATTGTGTGCAAAAAAAAGAAAAGTAAGGCTGGTTAGATATCCAGCCTGTAGTAAAGTAAATTATACCAGGTCTGCTTAACCGAACAGTGCGCCCAGTCCTTCCATTCCGCTCTCTTCAGCCTCTTCCTCTTCTTCAGCTGCAGCCTCTTCGGCTGCTGCCGGGGCTTCCTCGGCTGCTGCAACAGGTGCTCCTGCTGCTGCTCCGGCTGCCGGGGCTGCAAAAGCGGCTTTCTCGATAGCTTCCTGGATGTCGACGCCTTCAAGTGATGCCACCAGGGCCTTCACTCTTGTTGCATCCACATCAACATCTGCGGCCTGCAAGATACCTGTTATTGCGTCTTCTGTTACGTCCTTACCTGCATTGTGCAGTAAAAGTGCTGCATAAACATATTCCATTTCTTATCACCTTTTATCAATTGTTGACTATAATTACTTCTTTGTTGTTCATCCGAACAGGGCACCAAGGCCCTCTGCTGCTGTTTCTTCAGTTTCTTCCTCAACAGCCTCTTCTTCTACTTCATCTGCTTCCCCGGCAGTCTCCTCCTTTCCAGGCTCGACCCCAACCGGGCTCACTGCAGCCTGGGCACCCATCTTTGCTTTCAGGTCATCGTCCAGGGCTTCATCCGATACCAGGCCTGCCAGTACCATCACATGACCCTGGGCTTTGGACAGCAATGTATCCATCACTCCAGGTTCATATATCACTGCATTCACTGCCAGATTCCTTGACTCTGATGCTGCCTTTGCAAGCAGTGCCTGAATGGTGGTCCTGGTCGGGTATGCCGAATTTACTGCCAGGTTGAACGCCTGACTGGCTGCTGTTGTGAAGTCAAGTGATATCTTACCTTCATCGATGGCAAGGGTTGATGCATCGAACAACATACCGTCCTCAAAGGTCCCTCTCAGGACCAGTCCCAGTTCAAGTGGAAATATCTCAAGACGGGTCAGCATGGCTGCCAGATTCTGTGAGACAACCTCACCTTTCTTAGCGACCACTTTAGTTTCCCGTATGACCACTTTCCCGCCTTCAATAGCTGCGGGAATACCTGCCGATTGTAGTTCACCTATAATGGGCCCGGGCGGGAAATCGGTTGGTCTTTTTTCAACAGTAATATCATTGGGTGCTTTCATACCACCCTTGATAGGAGCTGGAGTTTTGCTCGATTCGAGAAGCCTGAATAATTTGAACGAATTATCGTTTGAGAATACTAAACTCGTTTCATGATCCAGATAAATCTCCAGGGATTTAATATCTTCAGAACATTCATTCAATGCTCTTGTTATCAGTGAGTTCTTGCTGACCTTGATCAGCACCGAATCCCTGATACTTGAACGCATCTGCTGGAACTGCTTCGACGGCATTCCGTGGATACCCACCAGCCCAACTACCGAGTACTGCCCGATCTTGGCTTTAATTTCCTCTATCTCATCTTTCTTCTGCTGGGGTATGTGCATGCTGTGGTGTTCTGCGTCCATTTAGATCACCTTCACTACAGGCCCCATTGTGGTCTTGACATAGATCGATTTGATATTCTGCTTGCCACTTACCATCTTATGCTCGATCCTGGATACGACTGTCTCGATGTTCTGGGCCAGTGCTTCAGGTTCCATATCCCTGCGTCCCACTGGAAGATGAAATGAAAGCCGATCCTTACTGCGTACCCGGATTGCGTTCATAGCTTTATTGACTATATCCTCAATGTTCTTATCAGGAGTCAATGGCTCGGGCATCTTGCCTCTCGGTCCCAGGATAGGTCCCAATGCCTTTGCAATAGAAGGCATATAAGCAACTTCTGATATGAAAAAATCAACATTATTTGCAAGTTCACGTGCCTTTGTCTTATCATCCCCCAGACCTTCAATCTCTTCCGGGTCTAGTATCATCTCAGCTCCGGCACTTTTCGCCCTCTGGGCAATATCACCTTTAGCAAAAACAGCAATTGTGATAGTTTTTCCCAGGCCACTGGGAAGGATGATCTCTTCATCCACACGGTTCTCAGGCTTGCTCATATCAACATTTTTAAGGTTAATAGCAAGGTCTACGCTTTCTGAAAAGTTGCGTTCTGGCGCCTGCTCAAGCGCCTGTTTTACTGATTCTAAAATATCTTCAAATGTCATATATTCCTCCCGTAGTATTTGCCATACGCAAACGACCACCTGATCTTCTACGGTTGTCTAAGGTTTCCTTTTACTGTGGGATAAGTATTTTAAATTATCGGTTGTCCGGAATCAGGCTTCCAGTCTATCCCGGAACTTGCCTGCCTTTACCGCCTTCTGTGCTTCCCTTGGGTCCATGTCCTCCACAGTCAAACCCATGGGTACACAGGAACCGATGATCTCATTGACAGCCGATTCAAAATTCCTGGACAGCAGGCCATCACGTTTCATCCTGGCAACCTTAGCTGCCTGTTCAATTGTCAGGTTACCTACATTCTCAGTCCCGGCATTACCTGATCCCTTCTCCAGCCCCAGTTCCTTCAATATCAGGGCAGAGGTAGGAGGTGTTCCAATCTCAATATTGTAATTCTTTTTATCATCAAAGATTATTTTTATCGGAACCTGCATTCCGTTAAAGTCCGCAGTCTTTTCATTGATACTATCCACAATTTCTTTGATATTCACGCCAAGCGGTCCCAGCGCAGGACCCAATGGAGGACCGGGATTTGCCTGTCCGCCTGGTATTAATGCTTCTATTACATCACCCATTTTTTATTCCTCTGGTTATTATTTGAATAAATAATCTCGTTAATTCTATTCTTGCTCTTCCCGTTTCAGTACCCTCACATTGTCACCGCGGACCGTGATGGGAATCGGTACCATAGCCTCAAAGAGTTCCACTGTAATTTCTTCATGTGTTTCATCAACTCTCTTGACCCTTGCTTTCTCGCCTTTGAAGGGACCTGAGATCAGTTCGACTATACTTCCTTCCGTGATCCCTACAACAGCGGTCTTCGGTGTCAGGAAATGTTCAACCTCTTTAAGCGTGGATGCCCCCCGTATCAAACTACGGGCATGTGGCAGGGTCTGGATAGCTGTTTCCACTATGTCGGGCGATTTTGCTTCTACCAGTATATATCCCTTCAATTCATCAGGTGCGAGGATGGCCATGATATCAAGATGCTCTTTCTCTGCCATCATCGAGATGAGATTTGCCACTGAACGCTCCTGGTTGGCAGTGGTCTTCACCACATATATTTCAATATCTCCGATTGTATCCTCATTCATGTGACGGTTCACTTAGCCCCATAATGTATAGTTAATATAATAAACTTTGGTTGACTCATATCATTTTAGGGATCTCGGTAAGGAAGAAATATATAATAAATCCCATAACCCCGATGATTAAAATGCCCGCACCTGCTACTTTAGCAATTGTAATGAATTCTTCTCTTGTGGGCTTGCGGGTAAGCCTGAGTATCCGGGTGTATTCACTGAACTTCAACGGTATCATCGGTGTTTTTGCAGGTTCTTTTGCCAATAGATTTCACATCCCTATCTGGAACAATTACTATATCATTTGAACAATTACTGTATCGTTTAGATAAAACAAACCCAAAGTATGATTAAAGATTAAAATACCTTTCGATTGACAGGAATTTCCTGCCAATCGAAATATGTGATTATTTCACGAAATCAATGCCGTAACGACTGGTAATGTTACGGGCGTTGCCCTTACCATAGATCTGTGCAGATTTCACGCCTGTGACCACAAGCATGGTACGGATGGAATGTTCAAGTGCGGGATCAATCTGGGCACCCCAGATCAACCTGGCTTCGGGGTCGATCTTGGCGTAGACCTCCTCAACCACACTCTCGGCTTCAGCGATGGTCATATCGGGTCCGCCAACAACATTGACAAGTGCCGATGTCGCCCCTGATATGTCAACATCCAACAGGGGACTGCGTAGTGCCTTTTGTACAGATTCGGCAGCTTTATCCTCGTTGTCAGACTCGCCGAGCCCGATCATGGCAACTCCACCCTTCTGCATTACTGTTCTCACATCTGCAAAGTCCAGGTTGACCAGTCCGGGCTTGGTAATTAGTTCGGTAATGCCTTTTACAGCACGCATCAACACCTCATCCGATACCTTGAATGCTGCCTGCAAAGGCAATCTTGGTACAACTTCAAGGAGCTTGTCATTGGGAACTACGATGACCGTATCTGCCACGTCACGAAGACGTTCAAGACCTGCTTCTGCATTGTTACGCCTGACAGCCCCTTCAACACTAAACGGCAGTGTAACCACAGCTATTGTCAGTGCCCCCTCTGCCCTGGCAGCTTCTGCTACAACAGGTGCAGAACCGGTCCCGGTACCGCCTCCTAATCCGCAAGTGATAAAAACCATGTCAGCCCCTTCAACGGCTGCTCGTATTTCGCTATCGCTCTCCTTTGCAGCTTCCTCTCCGATCTGCGGCAGGCTGCCTGCACCCAGGCCTCGGGTCTTCTTCCGGCCGATCAATATCTTGTGTTCGACAGAAACGTGTAAAAGATGCTGGGCATCTGTATTCAATGCATATAGCTCTGCCCCGGCTATACCCTCTTCGGTCATCCTCTGGATGGTATTTGAACCACCGCCTCCACAACCGACCACGCGGATATTCGTCTTTAACTGTTGAAGAACTTCTTCCAGTTCTGAGTCGGTCTGGCCAAGTTCGACCTTCGGTCTCATGCCCTGTGTCCTCCCTTCCATATCCGCCCGCGTGATTGCCTCTTTAATGATGGATTCCATCCTTTTATCCCTCAATTTTATTTAATCAATGTATATATTTTTAATACGTATAGGTTTTTCAACAATTTCATATACCATTTCCGGCTTTACTATCCTGTCATCAACAGTTACTGCCTCTCCCCTTGCCAATGCACCGAACAAAGGCCCGGATGTAATCCCAAGTTTCCTAGCAAGTGCTGGACTGAATTTACTTGTGATGAGGTAGAGTATCCCCTCATCCTTTTCATACCGTACATCGTAGTGTTCTTTTAGTATATTAATGCATTCATTTGTGAGTTCTTCTGCGACAAGACGGGCGCAGTCGTCATCGATTCCAATAACAATATGGGAAAAAGATCCGTTCTTATGTTCCAGATAAGCAATACTATATACATCAAGAAAATTTCTAAGCCTTGTACGGTCAACTTTCTCAGCTTCACGCAACAGTTCAGGGCTAATTGTGGCAACTTTCACCTTTGGACAAACGCAGCTCTTACAGGCCATCTTAAGGTCAGATTTGATACTTTCCGTGATCCTCGTCCTTCCTTGAGGACAGATGTCCTTCATCTTTTTCCTTAATTCCAGGCAGAACTGCCACGGCACCCCGTCCATTTCCCTGATATCACTCTCCCGCAATACATCATACCCTAAACCCTCAATGATTTCAATAAGCCGGTTACGCTGCCTGGCATTCATGGATTTTCGGTCTAGGTATGCAATATCCCCGCATGACCGCTCGAATGCCTGTCTTACAAGTGTTTCGTCCAGGTCGTCCAGTTTATATGTGGGAAATATATGGCCAAACGCCACACCAGCCCCCTCGATCAACTTGGTCTGCCTGGGTGCGTAATGATTGCCTCCGAATCCAACAGCTACAGGTACATTTTCATTATCAAGCATAAGTATTGCATTTGCCACAATGCGGCCCGCTACAGGGTCTACCCATTCCTGCTCTGAACTGCCTATTTCCACAAAAATGGAAGGCGTTCTTAGATCAGTTGGACCGTGATGAGTACTCTCCAGTGTAACCTCGAAATCCTCATTCTTTGCCAGGGTCTTTAGATTCAGGAAGATGGAGCGCATTGCCTGGGGGGCGGCGGCAGCCAGTTCCATAGGATGCCCGCCATACTTTGCTTCTTTCGTATTGCCAGTGGGATGCACGGTAAGTATCTGTCTCCCGTCCTTACTGCGGTGCCTTGAAGCAAAGAGTATAATATCCGAATCTAATCCACATGCTTCCAGTTGCCTGTCCAGCCCATCCTGGTAGATATGCAGTCCTTCAATTTCCACCAGCCTGAACCTTTTGAACTCAAAGGCTGCAATGACCTTTTCACAATCAACCTCTATAGGCTTCCAGTCCCTGATCTGCTGCAGCATGTCCTTTATATTCTGGCTGGCAGGGTCCTCGTTAGAAATGATTATGGTTACTTTTTCTTTTTCAGTCTTTATTGATAATATTCCGGACACACCACCTTTTAATGGAAAAACAATTTATGTGGATATAAAGTATATTAACATTTATCAATTGGAATTGTAACACCATTAATTATATATTTTATTATATATACTATTTTTAAATGTACGGAAAAGTATATACTTTCCTGCAGACTTAGAAAATGCGAATAATTTGGGGATTTTCTTGATGAAAAGGAGGAAGGTTTAGCAGAAATGCATCTCAAGTTATTTGACTTTAATTCGGAATTAACTAGTGTCGAGTCAACCATATAATATCGCTAGATATATTATCTGATACTGTTCTATTTCCCAGTTATTTCCAAGACGCTGATTCACGCAGAATTACGCTGATTTAAGGTTGCATCTGCGTTAATCAGCGTAAATCTGCGTCTAATATAATTGTTGAAACTACTGGATTTTAGAATTGTGCCCTATGCCCTTCATAATTCGACACTTGAAGGTTGACTCGACACTAGTTTGAAATAAAAAAATTGGACGGATTATTTCCCGTCCAATTTTGCATACTGAGGCGGTATATGGATGACGTGACATTTGTGGCAGCTACTCCCTATCCCATGCCTAATTATTTCAGCATTGCTCAAATTACCAGCCGTGATATTATATCCCATATCATCAATCATCGTCTGGATATCTTCACTGACATAATACCTGGGCTCTGAATCGTGACATGAACCGCATGCATCAGCCATGTTGTCAAACATTGATTTGAACAGATTGAAGCTGTGTTCTGCATTGGATTGATTGCCTTGCTTGATATTTATTCCAATTCCGTCAAAACCCGTTAATAGATATTTCATTTTAGCTTCAACCCATGGCTTAGGTCCTTCTGGAGTGTCTATTTCCACATTCCTGAAGTCACTCCAGTAATACTTGTTATAAACATCAGACATGGTGTCTACATGGCACCTGGTGCAGGTTTCACCCACTTCTCCCATTGCCGCAAATACACCTGGAATATTCCCTGCGTCAAGTGCATCTCCCATTTTTCTCACGTCGTTTGGTTTGTAATATCCTCGCCATTCAGGTACCATTAGAGAACTATCATCATATTCCTGGGCAAATACATCAAAGAATCTAGTGGCGTTTGTGATATCATTTTGTTGAATATTCACAGTAATTCCTACCATTGATTCCCCTAATTCATACATTTCGTAAAGATAAATTGGTCCGTCTTCATAATGTTGGTCAAGTGATTTCGGAAGACCATCCTTTTCAGATTTGTTAGTGCCGACTGAAGCCATCCATAATACTGTACTGGCCAGCAGCAAAGAAAAAATTATCGCTATAGCTAATTTATTATCCATGTGATAAACCTCCCAACGACTTATTTATTATTTTAATAATATAATAATCATGGATATATCAGAGAATTGCATATATAAATTATTCTATTTGCTATTTTAAAAATATATAATTTTTAATATATTAATTAATATATCAATCAATCTGGCATCTTATCGATTACACACTTTCACATACCAAGAATTATATCAGGAACACAGACAATCTATTCAGGACTACCCATGGATAACATTACAAAATTCAACGGTGTGGACTACACCAATACTTTCGCCACCAGGATAGGTGTTATGCACGAACTGGTCAAAGAGGTCCTGTCCACGCAAATATCAAATGGGGATAGTGTAATTGATATAGGGGGCGGTCCGGGTATGGGGGCCAGGATCATTGACAACCTGGGAATAATGGCATATGTCACTAATATCGAACCTTCTACAACCATCCATGATGTACCCCAGCTATTGCATGTGAAATACAACCCTATGCAAATGTCATTTAAAGATGCACTGGACGTCAGGATGCCTTTTCCTGCCGACTGCCTGCTGATAGTAAGTGCGGCCCATGAGATCGCACTCTGCAATAACAGTTCAGCCAGTAAGAACAAAGAAATATTTTCAAGTGAGATCGATCAATTCATCAGGACGAACTTAATACCGGAAGGGATTATCGTGGTGGGCTTCCCAAATTACCGCAAAGGGGCATCCTCCGCAGAGATTGCACAACAGCGCAGGATAACCGAATCAATATTAGGACACTCACACCCGCCTGAAGAACTGTTCACAATTGAAGAGTTGTCTAAAATTTTTGGGACCCAGCCCTCTGCACATATAAAAAGACCATTGAATATTGACGGAGAAAAACCTGATGATACAATATTAATGGCAAATGTGGCGGTATTCAAGAAAATGAACATTTCAGACAGGATAAACAGGATTGACAGGATATGATCCAAGCCTGTATATCCTGTAAATCCTGTCAAAAAAGTTGATTGAAACTAAGAAAATTATCGATGTCGATATCGAAATGTGTTTATAATTTCCTATACGTAAAAAAAACAGGTATTTAGAGAATATCCTGGTTTAACCTTCTAGCTTTTCAGCCGCATACCTGGCGAAATATGTAAGTATTATATCAGCCCCGGCCCGTTTGATAGATATAAGGGATTCCATAATGGCACTCTCGTCCAGCCAACCCTGGTCAACGGCTCCCTTTATCATGGAATATTCACCGCTAACATTATATGCTGCCGTTGGCATCCCGAACTCGTGCTTGACCCGGTAGACCAGGTCCAGGTACGGCAGTGCCGGTTTCACCATCACGATATCTGCCCCTTCTTCGATATCCTGCTGCACCTCACGCATGGCCTCGTTGCTGTTGCCCGGGTCCATCTGGTATGTGGAGCGGTCCCCGAAACTGTATCCTGAATCTGCAGCATCCCGAAACGGCCCGTAGAACGATGATGAGTACTTGGCAGCATAGGACATGATCGGAGTGTTCGTAAAACCGTTCTCATCAAGGGCCTGGCGGATGGCTGCCACCATCCCGTCCATCATTCCCGAAGGTGCCACAATATCCGCACCTGCCCGTGCATGGCTTACTGCAGTCTTACCCAGCAAAGGCAGGGTGGGGTCGTTTTGCACATCACCGGTCTTATAATTCACAATACCGCAATGACCGTGGGATGTATATTCGCACAGGCACAGGTCAGTGATGACTACCATATCATCACCCAGTTCGGCTTTGATGGCGCGGGTGGCATTCTGGACCACATCGTCATCACCGTATGCATGGGTGCCTGTCTCATCCTTTTCCTTTGGCAGCCCGAACAGTATCACAGCAGGAATACCCATCTCAGCCAGTTCCCTTGCCTCATTTACCACACTTCCAGGGGTCTCCCTCCTGATACCGGGCATGGAAGCGATGGGCTGGGGCTTTGTTAGATTTTCATCAATAAACAGTGGCGGGATAAAGCAGGGTTTAACAAGCAGGAAGGATGGAGGAAGGATACTCAGAGTTTGATTATTACTTCCGTTATTTGCGATACACTTAAACTTACATTACCTTTTCTCGTAGCCAAAGGTTTATAAGCGTCTCTGTTGACACTCCTTGTTGTTGGGCATGAGTTTGTAATTGAGTGAGCAGGTCTTTTGCCACAGCACAATATACTTTGCTTGTATGGATATCTATAGATACATCCACGTCTTCCATAAAGTCTTCATAGTCAGAAGTGCTATGGGTATCCCAAAATTTCCAAAATTCTTCGAGCGAGCCGAAGTCCTCTGGTAATGGGTCTTGCTGTGAGCTTTGTTTCTTACTTTTTAGCATAACTCTTTCTCTCTTTTTCGTCCATGTCACGAGCACTTAAAATTAGTGCTCCTTTCGTACTCCTATGGATGAAAAACACTGTTAGATAGCGTCCGGCTTTTGTCTGTCCCAATATTCTATAGACGTCTTCACCGCAGAAGTATCCCTTCTGCATTTTCTTAATCTTTGGCTTGCTGGTAAAAACTTCCTCAACTTCAGTTGGTAGACAGCGATGTTTATATTCGATCTTCTCTCTAACTTCATCTAACCAGATGATTTCAGTGATTTTCATCAGTATAACACTATTTGAATTATATACTTAATATACTTCACCATTCACCAGTCGCTACAATATTCAAAACTGGTATCCCATCCCCCCAGCTTCACATCAGCCTGTTACCAGACTGGGTGTGGGGTTTTGTTCTGAGGTGGTAGCTAGCCTTTCTTCAAGTTGGATTTTCACCAACTGGCGAGTATGAGCTTTGCTCGGCACACCTGTAAATCCTGTCAAAAGATTTGATTAAAACTGAATAAATTACCGGTGTCGATATCGAAATGCGTTTATAATTTCCGATACGTTAAAAAAAGAGGTATTTGGAGGATATCCCAGGTTAACCCTTGAGCTTTTCAGCCGCATACCTGGCGAAATATGTGAGTATCATATCAGCCCCGGCCCGCTTGATAGATAGAAGGGATTCCATAATGGCACTCTCATCCAGCCAACCCTGGTCAACCGCTCCCCTTATCATGGAATATTCACCGCTAACATTATACGCTGCCGTTGGCATCCCGAACTCGTGCTTGACCCGGTAGACCAGGTCCAGGTACGGCAGTGCCGGTTTCACCATCACGATATCTGCCCCTTCTTCGATATCCTGCTGCACCTCACGCATGGCCTCGTTGCTGTTGCCCGGGTCCATCTGGTATGTGGAGCGGTCCCCGAAACTGTATCCTGAATCTGCAGCATCCCGAAACGGCCCGTAGAACGATGATGAGTACTTGGCAGCATAGGACATGATCGGAGTGTTCGTAAAACCGTTCTCATCAAGGGCCTGGCGGATGGCTGCCACCATCCCGTCCATCATTCCCGAAGGTGCCACAATATCCGCACCTGCCCGTGCATGGCTTACTGCAGTCTTACCCAG
>Ga0255427_1109_pt1 | contig 17412 bp, 9 predicted proteins | sample ANMaggSeSYBR02D9_FD_182671 | JGI IMG/M metagenome (GOLD analysis project Ga0255427, IMG submission 182671) | Sediment cell enrichment communities from methane seep in Santa Monica Basin, California, United Staets - ANME aggregate JGI... | ecosystem: Environmental > Aquatic > Marine > Cold seeps >... | reverse complement strand
ATCTGTTGTTTGTCCAGTGGCTGTTAACAAAAGGATGACGCATCAATTGGAACGAATATTATGTTTCACCCAGTGGGTGAAAGAGACTAATCTGAGCATGACACTTGGCAGATGCTTTTTAATCTTGATTTATTATACTTAACCATATAAAAGATATTTTTTTGGGCAATTTTTTGGCGAGTTAAAAAACTATCAGAGAGGAGTTTCAAGTGGGTGAAATGGTTGAACAATTAAGAAATATTGCTCTTGTTGCACATGGAGGCGCAGGGAAAACTTCTCTGGCGGAAGTCATGCTATATAATGCTGGAGTTATCAAACGACTGGGACGTGTTGAAGACGGCAATACTGTAATGGACTTTGAGCCGGAAGAGCTTAAACGAACAATGAGTTTAAGCACTGGATTTCATCAATACAACTGTAAAAAACAGATAGTAAGTATAATTGATACCCCGGGTGATCAGAACTTTTTTTCAGATACCAGAAACTGTATGCAGGCGGCTGATGGGGTTGTTGTTGTTATAGATGCCGTTGATGGTTTGAAAGTTCAGACCGAGATGACATGGGATTTTGCTGGTGAATTAAATCTGCCTTGCGCTATTTTTATAAATAAACTGGACAGGGAACGGTCGGATTTTTTTCGCACTTTTAAAGATGCTGTAGATACTTTTGAACCAAAGCCGATTATTCTTCAACTTCCAATAGGTGCTGAATCCGAATTTAAAGGAGTTGTCGATCTTATCGGCATGAAAGCTTATATATATGATACTGAAGGTAAGTCAAAACAGGTTGATATACCGTCAGATATGCAGGAGTTGGTAGAGAGTGAACGCGAAGCACTTGTCGAAAATATTGCCGAGGCTGATGATGAACTTCTCGAAAGGTATCTTGAGGGCGAAACATTATCTGATGATGATATTGAAGCTGCTTTAAGAAAGGGAATATTATCAAGAGCATTTGCACCTGTGCTTTGCGGTTCTGCAACAAAAAATATAGGAATAAATCTTGTTTCAGATTTTATTGTCAATTGTATGCCTTCGCCCCTTGACAGGGGTCCCATAATCGGTACTGATCCGTCGGGCGAAAATGAAATCAAATGTCATCCTGATCCTGATGCGCCTTTTTCCGCATTTGTATTTAAAACTGTGGCGGATCCATATGCCGGCCGTCTTTCAATATTCAGGATTGTTTCAGGTTCGCTAGGATCAGACGGCACTTTCTATAATTCAAACAAAGACTTAAAAGAAAGATTCAACCAGCTTTTAATGGTTACAGGCAAAGAACAAAAACCAATTAACGAAGCAGGTCCGGGAGCCATTGTTGCTGTTGCCAAACTTAAAGATACCGTTACCGGTGATACGATTTGCAGTGAAAGTAATAAAGTAAAATTCAAATGCGTGGAACCACTTCCAACACTTATTTCGTTTTCTCTTGAATCCAAAACAAAAGGAGATGAAGATAAAGTTTTTATTTCTCTTTCAAAGTTGTTAGAGGAAGACACGGCTTTAAAACTTACTAGAAATTCTGAAACAAAGGAAATCCTCTTATCCGGAAGAGGCCAGGTACATGTTGAGGCTACTATTGAAAAGCTTAAAAGGAAGTTTAATGTTGAAGTCCTCTTAAATATTCCGAAAATTCCCTATAAAGAGACAATCAAAAAAAAGGTGCGTGTTCAGGGAAAACACAAAAAACAGTCAGGCGGACATGGTCAGTATGGCGATTGCTGGATTCAGATAGAACCCTTAGAACGAAGCAAGGGATTTGAATTTGTGGATGCTATTGTTGGCGGCGCAATACCTAAAACTTACATTCCTGCTGTGGAAAAGGGAATACTGGAAGTCTGTCAGAAGGGAGTTCTTGCGGGGTTCCCATGTGTTGATTTCAAGGTTACGCTTGATGATGGATCATATCATGCGGTAGATTCTTCTGAAATGGCTTTTAAGATCGCGGGTTCTCTTGCTTTTAAAAAGGCTGCCGAAGAAGCAAAGCCGGTTCTTCTGGAGCCTGTGATGAAGGTTTCAATAATTACACCCGATGAATTTATGGGAGATATTATGGGTGATCTGAACAGCAGGCGAGGAAGGGTGCTGGGAATGGATACCAAAGGCAAAAATCAGGTCATAAATGCCCACGTGCCTATGGCTGAATTTTTAACCTATGCGCCGGATCTTAATTCTATGACAGGCGGTCGTGGAACATTTTCAATGGAATTATCACATTATGACGAAGTCCCTGCTCAGATATCGCAGAAAATTATAGAAGAGATAACTAAAAACAAGGAGTAATAAAAAAGGTAACAGTTCACGGCATCCTTCATTACCCTTAAAAGTATAAACTACTTTGTGACGGCTTTTGTGATTTGAGATCAAACAAATTCGACCCAAATCTTTGCGCCTACTTGGGGAAGTTATTTCGTCCACGTTCCCAAGATTAAGTCCTGAAATTTCTTCTGGCGATCTTTAACAGGTCGAAAAACATATAAAAAGAATCTCTGGCCAGTCGAATTCCGGAACCATCATTCTTGACCAGGGTGACCGGGATCTTGCAAGTTTTCATATTCCATGCATGGGCTAAGGCAAATATCTCCACATCAAAGGCATATCCCGGGATTTGCAATTCGGAAAAGATCTTTTGTGCCGTATAATCTGTGAACCCCTTGAAACCACACTGGGAATCGCTCACATCCATCTTTACAAGACGAGTGGCTATGGCGGAAAAGATCCATCCTGCGACCCTTCGGACGACACCGGATTTCAGTCCGTATGAAGAGCCTGTACGTTTCCGTGTGCCTGTGACCAGATCGCATCCTTTTGTGTTAAAGGTCTTCAGTGCAATGATGAAGGCATCCGGTGAATAGGGAAGATCAGCATCAGTAAAAAAACGGAACCGTCCGCCAGCATGGAGCATACCATGCTTAACTGCATACCCTTTACCCCGGTTTTTTGGAAGGCGCAAGATTTTTAGAAAAGGATCATTTCTTACCTGTAAAATCAGGTCCCAGGTTCTATCAATACTTCCATCATCAACACAAATAATTTCATAATTGCGGAAATGGCTTTCACAAAATGCCGTCAGGACTTTTAAAGAAAGAAGAATGCGCTTCTCTTCATTATATGCAGGAATAACAATCGAAACAAAATCCGGACATTTTTTTATCTTGGGCATTTTTTCAGCTAAAAATCGTTGAAAACCACTTCTTTTTACGCGGGTGTTTCCGCTCGGGGAGGTTCACGGGTTTTCCTGTAAGTATGGCGTCCGGTCTGATGGTGACCATCTCTTCGGCCTCCTTTATGTTTCCCAAAATCTCGGCAGCAACTTCTACTGCCTGCGACAGGACCGGCGGCCTGTTTTCAGGAGAATGGGAATCTGTGGCGATTATATGAGCCAGTCGCAGATCCAGCAATTTGTGAGCACTCTCCATGGCTTCTGCTCCTAACTCACCTGTAATACTCATGGCCGTGACCTGAACAATAGACCCCATAGCAACCAGATCGTAAAGAAGTTCCAGTTGGTGCTGGAATACCATGTTTCTTTCCGGATGGGCAATGATCGGGGTAATGCCTTTTAGCTTCAACTGGAAAAGCTCGTTCTTTGATCCGGATGGAATAGCCTGAACCGGAAACTCTATCAGAGCATATTGCCCGTTGTTATTAATTGTAGCAACTTCTCCTGACAATATCTTTTTTGCCAGTCCGACGCAGATATGTACCTCTGATCCAGGGCATAAATTCAACTCAATCCGGTTTTCCTGTAAAATCTCGCACAGATTGGCAACATGATTGATTACCTTATCCAGGGGGTTGTAATAGACTCCGTTTAGTGTATGAGGAGTAGCCACTACCGTTCGGATCCCGTCGCCTACAGCCTGTTTTGCCATGGCAATGCTCTCCTCCACGCTGGAAGAACCATCGTCAATAGCCGGAAGGATATGAGAGTGGAGATCAATCAATAGGCGCTTTTGCCCCTCTTCTTTTTCTTATTCTTCTTTTCTCTTTGACCATCGTCGCCATAGTAATAATAGTAGTATTGATAATAATAATAGCTGTCCTTTCCGGTAATCACACCATTCAGGACAGCGCCAAGGATGTGAGAGCCGCCTATGCCATGGAGCTGGCTTAAGCCGTTTTGTACAACCTGGCGGGGAGTTTCACCGGCGCGAATTACCAGTATTGTACCGTCCGCTGTTTTGGAAAGCAATGCAGAATCGGTCACTGCGGTTAGCGGAGGTGAATCAATAATAATTCTGGTATACTTTTTTCTCAAGGCTTCAACAAGATACTCCATCTTTTTGGAACCCAGGATTTCAGACGGGTTGGGAGGAATCGGCCCGCTGGGGATCATATCCAGGTTTGCTATACCGGTCTTAACCACAACGTCATTTAGTTCACTCGATCCAACAAGTACGCTTGATATCCCTGTATCCCTGCTTGTATCAAAAAGCTTGTGAAGACGGGGACGTCTCATATCGCAGTCGACAAGAATCACACTGGAACCGGCCTGAGCCATGGTTATGGCCAGATTTGCGGCGCAAACTGTTTTTCCTTCAGAAGGCCCGGCACTTGAAATAAGAATTGCCTGTGGCGCGTTGTCGGCAGAAGAAAAGAGGATTCCCGTTCTGATCCCCCGGAATGACTCACTTGCCATGGACTTGGGAGAACACTGAACAATCAGATCTGAAGATACCCCATCATGGCTTTCATCAGAAGCAAAAGCCGGAATCGGTCCAAGGTATGGAATATTAAGATACTCCTTGATCTCCTCTGGAAGCTTGATGGTATTGTCAAGATATTCTAAAAAGAAGGCCAGTCCAGTTCCCAGAGCAAGGCCTACTATAATGGAAAGAAGAAGGTTAAGTTTTTTCTTTGGTTTTATTGGAGAGTTGGGAGTCTCAGCCCTGTCAATAACCCTGATATTTCCTGTTCTCATCTCTTCGGTCAGCGATGTTTCTTTGAACCGTTTGATTAAGAGTTCATACATGTGTCTTGAGCTTTCTGCCTGGCGTTGGAGTACCCCGTACCGTACCGCCTTCTTGTTCATTGAAAGGCTTTCTGTTTTTTGCCTTGCCAGAGCTTTTTTCAGGGATTCCTCCCTGGCAACAGCAAGTTTATATTCATTTTGAAGAGAATTAACAACTCGTCCGCACTCTATTACCTTACGCTTTTTCAGATCCGTCAGTTCAGATTCTATTGCTACCATCTTTGGGTGATTTTGACCATATTTATCAGAAAGTTCGGACATGCGGTTGTAAAGGTTGACCTCCATATTTTTGATCTGCTGGATTAATTCGTTGCTTAAGATCCTGGGAATCGAGTCGATCATATCAGGATTGTTCTCAATAGCCATTGCCTGCATATACCGCGTCTCAGCCTCCACCCGCAAAGACTCGGCCTCAACGACCTTGGCATTGATCTGTGCCAGCTTTTGGGCGGTGATCTTTTCAGCATCGCTGGAAAAATCTGTGATAATTTTCTGCTCCTCCTTATATTGCAAAAGAGCGTTTTCTGCGGCTTCTACTTTTTTCCGTTCCTCCCCGATCCGGTCATTCAGCCACTTGACCGCATCCTTGGTTGCCATGAGCTTGGTCTCCATATTCTTGTCAATGTAAGTCCGAACCAGTTCGTTTGCTATGCGGGCAGCAAAAACAGGATTTTTTGCCTCAAAGCTTACATCCACAAGCCGGCTGTTCCGGATCGGGCTCACATTAATTCGCCCGATAAACGCTGAAACCAGGCCGGAGTCAAGATCTAAATCCGGCGACAAGCTCTTTGTTTTTTTATCATCTCCCGGATTCAATAGAGATATAATCCAATCCTTCCATAAACCTGCAGTGTCACGAAACCAGGCTTTGATGTTTGAAAGAAGGTTCTCTTTGGGTTTAGGAAAAAATTCCGTGCTGTTTTCCAGATCCATCCGTCGAATTACTTCCCGTGCCACGGCACGGCTTTCGATAATCTTGTACTGGGTCTGGTAATAGTCAGATCCAGTGGCATCCACAGCCATAACTTCCTGGATGGAAACCAGGTTTGGATTCTCCTTTTCGATCACAATGCGTGAGCCGGCCTGATAAATCGGTGTGGCCGTAAATGTATGAATGGCTACGACGAGAACTGTTATCGTAAAAAAGGTGATGATGCTCCACCTTCTTTTTATTAAAACACGAAGGTAGTCTCGAAGATCTATCTGTTCTTCTTTATATTCTTCCATTAAAACAAACTCTCCGGAACCACAATCACATCGCCCGGCAAAATACTGACATCCTGTCCTTTTTTCCCGGCTTTAGTGATTGCGTCCACCTTGACGTGAATAATCTTTTCCATGTCATCATTTTCCATACGTATGATACGAGTCCTGTTTCGAGCGGCTATCCGGGTAAAACCGCCTGCCATGCTGATAGCCTCAACTATGGTAATATCCTTTTCCTGGTAGAGATATGAACCGGGTTTTTTGACCTGGCCGATTATATAAAAATTTTCTGCTTTTGGAATATAAAGGAGATCTTTTTCAGATAGAAGGAGGTTTGACAATTGATCTCCCCCTTTAAGCAAACCCGGAATGTTGATACGGATCACAACTTTTTTTTCATAGTCTGTGTTGGGATACTCGGTGCGGATGATCATTCCCTGCTTGCCACCCTGTTCAAAGTCGATTCCTCCTGCCCTGGAAATGGCGTCCAGAACCCTCTCTCTGGCCTGAAGAGGATAAGATCCAGGTGCCTTTATAGAACCCAGCACCATAAACTGTTTGCTCTTGTAGTCACTTACTGTAACAGAAACATGAGCATCCAGGACAAACCGGCCATCCGCGAGCTTAAATGATATGAGGCTTTCGATTTCAGAAGTGGCAAGCCCGTCCACTTTCAGCCTGTTGATTAAGGGAAAGGAGAGATACCCGTCTGCGCTGATGCGTACCTTTTCACGCGAAAGATCCGGCTCTTCATATACTATGATATCAAGAACATCATATCCTCCCACCCTGTAATCCTGAGCTGTCGGATTGTTGGCATCAGGATGAAGGGCGAGGTATTCGACGATGGTATAGTTTGGGGTATGTTGAATCACTGTTTTCAGACCACTATCTCTCTCATCTCTTTTTTTAGCCTCTTTGATTTCGGCAAGCCTGGCAAGTTCGCTTTCTTTGAGGCCTTCAAGCTTGCCTTCCGAGACAGTTATATGTACTACATTTTCACCGGTACCGCATGCGCTAATAAAGAATAAGAGGACGATAACAATAAATTGTGAAAGCGCCAATTTCATACTGTTTTTTTACACTCCATAAGAATTTTTGTAATAGTTCACTGCAAAAGCGCGAAGAACGCTGAGATTAAGTTTTTTATTGCTTCAGACTGCCAAAACATACAAGCATCAAGTACATCTTTACAAAAATCAATACAAGTCATTTATTAAATCAAGGGTGCAAAAAGTAAAAATTGGGGAACGCATATGCATCCCCCAATTTTTTACCCAAAAGAATATTCGAATAAACTATCCCACGTTCCTTACCCTGAATTAAAACATAGCCCTCAAGCTGAGTGATAAAATGTTTGTATTAAATTCTGAGCTCTCATAATCAGAATCGCTCGCTTTCTTGCTCTTATATTCGTAATTTAGCCCTGCTTTAAGCCAGTCCTGTATTTTGTAACCAAGACCGCCTTTGACAGTATAAATATTGAAGGCCTTGTTGGCTTTGCCTGATTCTTCATTTAAATAATCATTGTTGACCCATTCAGCTCCCAGATTAAAAGAAAGCCTGTTTGCGAGATCTTGATCCAAACTCAATCCCACCAGAGTATCTATATACGATGAAGCATCAGCATCAGGAGAGCCTTTTTGAGATCTTTGCAGGTTCAGAGAAAGCAGAGTCCTCTTCTTCATTTGATAGCTTACCGTGGTCTCAGCTATCCAAGAACTCTCATCTTCGTATTTTCTCCCATCTATATCAAGCTTGTTGTCAAATTTCTTATCTCCATAACCAAGCTTAATCTCACCACTTAATTTTCCACCAGGCTCAAATCTGGCACCCAAAAAATAATCGTTAAGATTATAGTCCTGCGAGGTATTACTACTCCAGGATTGGTTATAATTTTCATCATAAACTCCATCGTTCTGGCTGTCATACTCACCCTTGGTCTGGCGGTATTGGACAAACACGGATGTCTTGCCTGTTAATTTCACAAAAAAAGATGCCCCCAATATATCATCTGTCCGATCCTGCCATTCATCTGCAGGCAGATCAAAACGCTCCGCATAATTTTTATACATTAATTCCAGGGCATATTTTTCAAAAAAATCATAGCCGGCAGTAACTTCAGCAGTGTTATTCCATCTCTCGGTTTTGTCACCAACTTTATACTGATTTTCAGTTCCGTAAGGATCTTTAGTGTGCAAAAAATTGTCTCTTGCCTGAAGATAAAGTCCGACAGGAGTTTTTATGCCCATTGCTATATATGGTTTATGGGCCTGATAATTATTATCACTATTACCTGAATATGCTATCAGGTCGACGCTGTATCCTATATTAAAAAAATTGCCAGGAGTGCTCTCTATATAGCTCAAATCTATGCTGGGGGTCACAGTATTAATATAGTCATCTTCTTCATTATCTTGTGCGGAGTAAATGTTGTCATTAAATTCGCCCTTGTACGCTATTCCGGGCTCCATCTTAAATCTGCCAATGTGGATATTCCCCTGAGCAAATACCTGGGAGGCAAAAAAAGAGAAAACAATCCCTAATACCAACAACCCTCTTTTTATTGAGCAGTATTTTCTTTTAAGCATTTCCATATTCCTTTTTAATTGCCATTTTTTAGCAGGCCAAACCGGACATAACTCCCCTATTCGGCCTGCAATTTTTCTTATTTAACCACCATAAATTGTAGTACTGGTTGTAGTTGTAGTTGTTGTAGTTGTGGTTGGTGGTACAGTTGTAGTTGTGGTTGGTGGTACAGTTGTTGTCAGCGGTATGGTCGTAGTCGGTGGCGGTATAGTCGTAGTCGGTGGCGGTATGGTTGTAGTCGGTGGCGGTATAGTCGTAGACGGCGGCGGTAATTTATTTATTTCCTCATTGACATTATTTTTTTTGTCTTCAGACAGGTTATCAAGAATCGCATCTTTCTTCTCTTCAGACAGATTGTTTACTACAGCAGCGCCGGCTTCATCCGACATGTTTTCAACTATTGCTCCGGCTTTTTCATCAGACAGATTATTCACCACAGCAGCGCCGGCTTCATCCGACATGGTCTCAATTATTGCTCCAGCCTTCTTATTAGACAAATTGTTTACTACAGCAGCGCCTTTATCATGCGGAAGGCTCTCAACCACTTTTCCTGCCACATCATCAGGAAGAAGATTGATAACCTCAGCGATTTCTGCAGGAGTATGAGTTATGGCAAAATCCTGTAGAGTTTTCATGTTCAATATTTTAGTTGTATCGTCTAAATATACATAATTGATCAGACCCGGATACTTATCATTAAGTTCTTCAATGGTTAGGGCAAAAGATGTGCTGACCATGGATACGCAAAACACAATCAATACTAAAATAAGTTTTATTTTCATGTTACCTCCACTTTTGATCAAGCCCTTAGCTTGCTTTCAACTTCTTATATTGTTATTTCGTCAGAAATTCCCGCTCAAAACTAATATAACCTTTTGAAATCATAACGATTTGTTTTAGAGAGTTTACGAAAGATATCTTAACTCTTTGATTTAACAAGAATAATTGCATCATTACTTTTATTATTATTATTATTATTATTATTAATAATATTAAGAAGTTATCTCTTTTAGAGAGGGGCTTTCGTAAACCCTTAGAGATCATTCTCTTTATTTCCAATAAGTTATGTTTATTTTGAGCGGGAATTGCTGTTATTTCGTCCACACTTTAAATAGTTTACTTCATAATATAGTGCAAAATCAAGAAAAAAAAGAAATACCCTCCACTTAATTTTTTTTCAATCGTAAACCGATAACTGTCAATCGTGTATGGATACAGGTGTTGTTTTTTAGTAGACTGTTATACTTAAACCTCCTCGATTGTCATAGCGGTGAACAGGCAGATCGTTTATTACCAGAAAAAGCCTGCCGCTTTTCGGCACTACAATCTCTTTTTTATCACCTATAGCAAAAACAGTATCATTAACCCTCCCTAATAATGCGCCGAAGGGTACGCGAGGCAGCTCTTTTTGAGAATCTAAATTACTGAAAAGCTTTTCCGCAGGATGTGCTCCATGGCCTTCCGGCCCGGTGTCCGGCCAGGTTTGACTTTCAGTTTCAGGGGCTGCGGCCCAGGTGCCGCTGCATTTAATACTTATCTTTTCACCATTTGTGACTGAGATACGGGTGTCAAACCAGCCTGATTTTGCATCAAGGAAAATGTTTATTCCTGTTTTCTTGTTTATTGCAATCGCCGGTGAAATAGATTCAAGGAATTCTTTGTTATCTATTAGTGAGAATATCTCAGGTTTGATTTTATCAAAATAGATCTTTTCGTTTTTCATATCCTCCCGGGCACATTGGGCCCAGACTGAATATGGATCTTTTTTGATTGCTGTCTGAAAATATTCCCGGCTTTTGCGTGTTTGACGTATTGCTTCTCGCAAAAGAGATAAACCAGCCTGTTTTTCGCCACTCCTTATTTTTTCAAAACCTTCATTCAGCCTTTTGTTTCTGCCGAATCTCTTGATACGGGCAATTTTCACATAAGCCTCTCCAAGATAACGACAATAAGGGTATTTGGAAATAATAGTCTGATACCATGTTTCAGCTTTATCTCTTTTTCCGAGATTTTCATAACTCATGGCAGTGAAAAGAATGCAGTTGACAATATCTCGATGATCAAGGTTTTTTCGCTGATCAAGAAATTCCTCCATTTTGTTAATTGCATTCTCAAATTGTTTTCCGGCAGCATCCGGCTTTTTTTTATTTAATAAATGGATACCTGCATTGTAGCTTTCCCTGCCCTCAACCAATGCCCTTACCGGCTGATTCCTTTTTATGGAGCCTGATACAATCAGCACAAATGCTATCAAAATAACCAAAACGAGCAAAAAAGGCCGCAGAAATGTCAAACTTTTTTCTATCGGCATAAAAAAAATTTGAACGTATGCATAATTTGCCACAGGTAAACGCTTTAGAAAAAAACAATGTAAAATTAATATCATCAGCGTAATCCCTGTAATGGTCCATCCGAGTTTTTCCCAGAAGGTTCTCCCATAAGTCAGTACTACTTCGCTCTGTCTGGGTATAACCATCATAAGATGAGGGCTTACGGGATACACCTTGTTAGCACCTTTGACCTGCCACGCAGGGAAATAGGACACCTTAATAAGGTGGGGTAATCCGATCTTGTTGGTGGTAAAACGTATTTTCATGTGCTCCAGGTGGGTTTCAATTTTTATGTCTGTCCTGTCAAGAACATCCTTTTGAAAGCGGGCCAAGTCATAAACACTGTCTGTCTCATGAAAAAAAACAGACCGATCTTCCTCATTAATGATATAGTCCTCAGGAATTAGAAGCACATCTGTTTGATCCGGTTGTTTATACCACTCATAAAAATCATCGACCCAATTTTTTGAAGTATAAACAACCGGACGGATTTTAGGAACATCCACATACTTGCCATCACATTCAAGATAGCGATAAATGGAAATGGGTCCGAATGTTGCCTCTTTTGCAAAAAGGGAAGATGCGGCTATGGCTTTCTTTGCTTTGTCTGTCATTAAAATTAATTGGGATATGTTATACAAATCAAAATGAGCCGGAAGCATTTCAGGGTTCATCCTGGATAGAATACCTGTACATGGAGTCTTGATGTCTCGTGAATATTCTGTCTGGAAAAAAACCATGCACTTTGAGGCTATGGAAGAGGAGTAATGGATGCCCTCCATGGTTTGCCTGCCTGAAAAAAAAGGCAGAGATTCAAAGACCCGGTCTCCACCATATTGATTATATAGATCACATTTTTCATATCCCACCCTGGGGGCATTGAACGGATTTTTACTTTCAGTCTTTCTTAGAAAGTCGTTTGCCGCTTTAAATTCCTTATATCCAGGTTTTGCTTCATAGCCATAATTATTATAGCGATACCAGGAATCTGAAATAGATGTCCCGAATTTGACGACCACAACACAAAAAAGGCAAATAATTATAGCGCCAAAAATCCTTGTGTTTAGTTTACATGAAGAGAAAAAACGTCCCAAAGTATCGGCAAAAAACAAAAGGATCAGAACAAACAGGATGGGAGGCAGAAAGCGTATGTCAGGAATCTTCAGGAAATGCGCTGCAAAGTATGCAACTACACAGCCAAAAATCAGGCTTGTAAACATACCAAAGGTCTCAGGGGAAATGGGGATTTTTTGTAGTAACGGATGAACAATTTTTTGTCTCTTTAAAATTTGCAAGGCTAGGCCCGGACCTGAAACAAGAAAAACAAGTGATAGTCCTGCAATTGTATATGGCCAGTTTACAAAATCCTGCCAGATCAAATAAACAGGTGTTGTATATGGATGACGATAGGCCAGAAGCGGCAAAATCCAGAACGCCATAATCCCGAATCCAACCCATGAAACCTTCCACAAATATCGTACTTGTCCTTTTGCAAAATACCAATAGAGTATCAGAAAAACTGCCGGAATGAAGACAAATAAATGGGAAAGGCCGATAAGACCCAAAATAATGCCATTTTTGATCGCACCTTTTCCGGTTTTCGCCCCATGGTATAAAGAACCCATAAGCCAGGGTAATAGTGCAAAGGCAAACATGTAGCAAAATTCACCTGCAAAGGTGCTTAAGGCGTTACCACCAAACATGATGTAGAATTCATTAAACAAAAATAAAAGGGAAGCCGCAGCGCCTATTATCGGAGCTGGAAAACGATATGTCATGGCCCGCAGGCCAAAATAAGTGGAGACAGGCAGAATAAAAATGCCGCTTATGATGACTATTTTCAGTGTGACGGTAAGAGGAATGCCAAAGAAATAACCTGGTAAAACGGCAAGCAAAAAGGGTGGAATAAAATAGAAACTGAAATTGGGGTAACCACAAAAATTCCCCATATCCCATCCGGTCAGACGTCCCTGGGGAAGCAAAACATTGAGCATGTGATGGGCCACACCATACCAGCTTGCAGTATCCCCACCTGTCACTACTGTATCCAAAAAAAGAAGTCTTATGTCAAAATAGACTGACAGAAAAGTGAGAAGAAACCCCAATAACAAAATGTCGGTAATATTTTCCGTTTTTGAGTTATGATTCATTTCTTGGCCAAAAACTGCATAACCCGGCTCTTTAGCTCTTTATTATTCTCCGGAACAATTCCGATTACAACCGCATCATCAGGATAGTACTCCCATATCCGGTCAACAGCATTTTTCCATCGCCTCGGGTTAATATCCATGGACCGCCGGAAAAGCTGTTGAAACTTTCTGACTCCATCTTCCCGAAACAAGATTCTGCCCTTCCCTTTTTCATCGCTTTCAGCTTTCAGCCTTGAATCTTGAACCTTGAACCTTAAACCTTCTTCATCAAGCATACTCGACCGCCACACCCAGTACCACGCCACATCAAAGAGCATGTTCGCATCAATCGGAGCGCAGTAAATTCCTGCATCAAAACATTCTTCGGCCAATGGAAGCCATTTGTTCACATAATCGTATGGCTCGTAACTCTTAAACGAATAGCGTTTGCCTAAATCATACCAGTATATTCCTCTCGCAGGGTTGAGTCGTACAGCCTCTTTCAGGTTTGAAATGACCTGTTCATTATACTCCTTGCGAAGAGTTTCATCTGCAACTCCGGCCTCCATATAATATCCGACCAGCTTAAAGCGATACTCTGCATTGCCTGGATTGCGATCAATAGCCTCCTGGATTTCGGTAAAATATGGTTTCCAGTTCAAATTCATGGTGGAGTTCCACTCTGTAGCGCATTTTGCCTCTGCAATAAAATGACGGCCCGTTATGAAAACAGAGGCTGCAAAGGCGCTGAAAACTATACTCGCTAATATGATCCGCCTCGCAGGAGTCAATGGTATTTTTCGAATCCCGTAAAAAAACTTTTCACCATAACCGCGTCTCTGCCTGTGAACCGCAACATAACCGATCCCAAGCAACGCTGCCAGTGTCATGGGATTTGCGGGAATGTGCATGTTGAAATCAAAATAACTGTGAAAACCCATAGAAAGAAGTCCGGCCATCACACCCGCGCCGATTCCAATTGCATAACGATCTCTTCTTTGCCGCCAGATACAAATCATTTTAATAATGTATAAGCTAAAGGACATGAGAATCAAAAATTCTCCAACCAATCCGGCCTCTGTTCCCGCCTCAAGCCAGTCGTTGTGAGAATAACCGCTTGAGGAAACGCCATCATAATCTTGTGGCATATACCTGGGGTAAAGATAACGAAAATTTCCCCAACCCACTCCAAACAGAGGATAATCCAAAATCATCGGAATCATTGATTTGGTAACATACATGCGATTGTAAAGGCCTTTTGTACGTTCAAACTTTTCAAGAGTCGGATCAATTCCCACATGAAGACTGTAAACGATTGTAACGAGACAGAGACACAGAGCCAGCAACCCGTATTTACCCTGTTTTTTTTTCGTGAAAAACAACAGAGACATCAATAACATTGATACACCCAGGGAGAGAATACCTCCACGAGATGCAGAAAGCAAGAGAGCCACGCCCATGAGAGTTGCGCTGAAAAATAAAAATATCATCTTCGGGTTGGATGATTCAGGGGAAAACCAGCTTACCACAGCCTGCACAACCGCTCTCAGCCTGCCGGACATCTGAACTTTGATTTCTGATATCCGACCTCTGACATCCGATCTCCGCTTCGTCTGGGCCAACATGAACCCGAATATAAGCGGAACAAGCATCTGCATATAACCGGCAAAGTGATTGGAGCCGATAAAAGTACCGCTGGCAAAATGACCGCCTCCAGCACGGCTCTTCCACCACCACACCCTGGGCGTTATGCTGAAAACCTGAAAAACAGCATAAACCGCCTCAAAAATGCCCACCAAAACCAGGATATAAATAAGAATATTGATCCGCTTTTTGGATCTGACAGTATTGAGTACAAGAAAGAACATCCCGATATAAGCGGCCAGTTTGAGCCATTCAATAACGGCAGGATGGAGATAATAGGCAAGACAAAACCACCTCTGCCCCTGTGCGGTAGAATCCGCTGCCTTGTCCATCAGATCAAAAAGCCGCATTTTATCGGCAAATGTTTGCGGAGAAAGAAAAGAGATCAACGAAGATGGAAGTGGTATCATTTGCAGCCCGATAAGGAAAAGAAGCAGAACCATCAACAGGTTCACAGGAGTCTTTACCCACTCAATGACATCCCTTTTTGAAAACAGCAGCCTTTCCACACACCATAGGGCCAGTAGAAAGAAAACTCCGAATTCTATCAGACTGTATGCCCATACATGGACAGACCCGAAGACAAGGGGAGCGAAAATAAGGAGAAAAATAACTCCCACAAAAATGATCCGGTCGCATATGCTTTGATTTTTAACCATATATCGGCTTATGTATATTATGTAAAGTTTCCCAAATAAATCGTGGTACGCCTTCGGCGCGCTAATTTAAACAATTACAAGATGTTAAAAGGATAATTATGCTGCAGTTCTTATCATATGACCCTTTCAATCGTCAACTCTCATTTTATATTTCTGATGCTCTTTCCTCTTGCAATGGATTTGTGATATTAGTTATATTAGAAAACAGTTCATGGTTGTTGGTTTCACCCCATACACCCCATACACCCCATAACTACCGGAGGTGATATTAAAATGAATCCGATAGATACTATTTTAAAGAATACAAGAATGAGGACTAAGATTCTCGTGGCAACCATAATGGTTGTGAGTTTCTTTATGGGACTTAGTCTCTATCAAAGTCTGGCTATACATAAAAAAACCGTCATGAACCAGGTGGCCAATTCATCAGACCATTTGCTTGAAAGTATTTATAGTGGAATTAAATTTCCCATGTCAGTGGGCGACTGCAAAACTATTAGAGAACAGATGAAGGACATAAAACACCACATGGAGGGGGTTCAGGTATATATTTCCGACTTTCAAGAGATGATTATGTATGCTTCTGAAGACGAGCGAATTTACAAAAGCATGGCAACATACCTTTATGAAAACAAATCGCGTGATGCCCTGGCTGAATCTTTATTGACGGGACAGGCTCCTGATATTTCCTTTTCCGAAACAGAAAACCATACCCCATATCTTATAACAATAAAACCTATCCTTAATGAAGACTCTTGCCATCATTGTCATGGCTCTATCAGAAAAGTTATAGGTGCTATGATCATCAAGCAGCCTGTCAAAGAGGTATTTGCTGCTATCGTTAATACCCGTAACAGTCTTATTATTTATTTTATTGCCGCAATCATTGGGGTAGTTGTGGTTATAAACTTTTTTTTCTCAAGGCTGGTTACTAAGCGAATTCAACTTCTGAGAGCAAAAACCGGGCAGGTGGCTGCTGGAGATGTCACCGTTGTAGTACATGATGATCATAAAGATTCAATTGGAGGGCTGTCACGCAACTTCAACCTCATGGTAAAAAGCATACGTGACAGGATAGAGTATGCTAACAGCCTTAAACTCGGGATTTCCGATCCCTTCTTCACTGTCGATCCGGAGATGAATGTGGCATTCATCAATGAGGCTGCAGCGCGCCTGGCAGGCCTGTCCCGTGAAGAGGCAATTGGAATGCCCTGTTGCGAAGTGTTCCATAGTTCTGCCTGCGAACAGAAGTGTCCTGTAAAAAAGGCTCTGGAAACCGATGAAGTCACGGTAGGCCAACGGATAACCATAAAAAATCGAAGGGGCCGCGAGATCCCGGCGATGTCCAGTTCCGCTCTTCTGAAGGATTCCTCGGGAAAAGTTCTGGGAGGATTTGAGATCTTCCGCGATCTGACTGCCGAAGTGGAAGCGGAAGAGAGGCTTCAGGATGCGTACATCCGGGAGCAGAAGGCTAAGCGGGCCGCCGAAGCCGCCACCAGGGCTAAGAGCGAGTTTTTGGCCAATATGAGCCATGAAATCCGGACACCCATGAACGGGGTCATTGCTGCCGCAGAGCTGGCGCTGTCTGAAAAAATGCCTCCCAGGGCAGAGCACTATCTGGAAATAATACAATCTTCCGCTTATTCCCTGCTTGGAATCATCAATGACATCCTGGATTTTTCAAAGATCGAAGCTGATAAGCTCGACCTGGAAACACGCCCTTTTTTGTTAGACGAGGTAATAGATAGAATAACAGACGTATTTATGACTGAGGCTGCCGGCAAGAGGATCGAACTTCTTGTTGATATTGATCTTGAAGCGCCAAATGCCTTGATCGGCGACCCCCTCCGCCTTCAACAAATCCTCAAAAATCTGCTAAGC
>Ga0255427_1102_pt1 | contig 18567 bp, 18 predicted proteins | sample ANMaggSeSYBR02D9_FD_182671 | JGI IMG/M metagenome (GOLD analysis project Ga0255427, IMG submission 182671) | Sediment cell enrichment communities from methane seep in Santa Monica Basin, California, United Staets - ANME aggregate JGI... | ecosystem: Environmental > Aquatic > Marine > Cold seeps >... | reverse complement strand
ATGCTGTCATAACTCACATTAATTTTTCAATGATGGCTGCTACTATTATTTGGATTTATGGTGCACGTCTTGAAAACACCCCGGAACGTAGGCATAAAGTCAGAGGTCGTAACAGTTTTGCCTTCTCTGACCTTCGGCATATCATTACTAAAGCCGCATTGAGTGAGGATTTTGATGCTGTTTGCCATAGTCACCCCAAATCCTTGAAAAAATATTTCATTGACACGCTGCTACGCATGGTTGCATGATAATTATGCTTTGATTTCGGTGAAACTTCAGTTTAATAAAAAACCATGTTCGACTGAAAAAGATATGATATCATGAAAATATCACAATCTTTTTGATACCAATTAATTATTTGGATACTGGCAAGTAATCTTTAAAAATAGTGGTCATAATGATGTCAAACATACCCATGTCCTTAACCGTGGACCGGCTGGCGTTCGCAGCCTAGGTGATGAACTTTGACGTCATGGGAGAGGTTTTTATGCTGATCCGTATAAGACACCATGATAAAATCTCCAAAGATATGCAAGTGTCTGATTGGTATAGATATATTGTTTGAGCCAATACCGAATCAGAGGCGTTTTATACGGGCAGAAAACCGAGTTTCCGCGTCTTATACGGATCAATCTAATAATTGTTAGCCGCATTGGTCCTAGTACTCCGTCCCAGAAGTTCTGACTACATTAGTGGCAATGCAAAATTCGTGATTTCAATACCACATTGAACCTATTTCTTGTCATGATGTTCAATAAAATTAACAAGATGTAAATATAATTACGGCTCAATTGAGGCCGAGGTTTCACGGAACATCAACTGCCAGAAAACATGTCAAAACTTTTGGGACGCAGTACTAGTGTAGCTGGCTTTCTTAGTATTGGAGGACTATCGACATGCTCAACAGTCGCTGCAGGTCGCTGTTTCGTATTCTTTCGATGTGTTGCATCGCTGTAATCTTGTTTATTTATGGTTGTTCCCCTTCGCGAGTCTCATTGATGGAATGTACTTCCTTGATATGATAATCATTGGTGACTGACAGCAGGAACACTTAAAAACAGGTCTTGGACGTTATTTAATCCCTTTAATAACAACATGCAAAATCAATTGCACCAGAAACAGCAACTTTTTTGCGTTACCATGAAGAAACCCATAGTCCCTGACTCTCCGAAATCCTTTTGGTAGCACATGTTGAATTTTGGTGTCATTATGTTGCACCAATTTTCCTTTTTGAAGTGGTATTTGTAACCTATTGATTTGTTTAGAATCAAGGATCATGCCAAATTTTGATGCATTCGCCCTGCCCTCAAACTCAAATTACACCTTGACAATGATCTGATTCGTTGTATAAAATTAGTTTTTTGAACTGACTAAAAAGGGGTGATTCGGAGCTAAATTTGTGCTCCTTCCGTCGAATTGTTAAAAAGCAACGTCCTATCACCAAGAACATCGAGCGGAAATCCTGAGAATTGTTGATATCTTCAGGCCTAAGGTCGTAGATGTGAGCCATGCATACTATCCTATTGAGGTAACAACGGGGAGTGATAAGAAGATCGCGGCGATTCTAAGCCTGCTCAAACAGATAGGGATAAGAGATTGCGCGCGCAGGGGGGGCATTGCTCTGGCCCACAAGGCAAAGAAATAGGAAAGGCTTTAGGGAGTAATTTTTATGGCAAAGATTGATTTGGGCGGAGTTGTAGAAGATGTTGTTCTATTTGAAGAGCAGCTATTTCCGACGTAAAGTATTCTTAAGCGAATATCCTCATCAGCGTTCAAGCGGTAGCCCCTCTTTTTGATAAGCTCTACGAGAGAGTGGTTTCTGGCGAGGAGACAAGGATCGTGCTGGAAGCAAACAGCGCGCCTGACCACATGGAACGGCTTGGCAAAGAGCTAAAAGAGATCAGAGATTCTGAAATGTGGAGAGCCGAGGCCGCTGTTAGGTCACTTATGGCGTGGCTCAATTAATAAGATATAAAGTAAAAAATCAGTTTTCCGACTTTTTACGAGACCATTATCTTTAGTAGAAAGCGTTGCCAGAAAGTGGCTCCCAGTCTTAGTGGTAACAGTAGTACTAACTTGGCAAACGGTTTGTATGAAACGGGCATCTGAACGCCTGTAACAACGGTTTTGAACGTTGGGCAAACGGAAGGGAGAAGCATTCAACATGAATAGCAAGAAAGAGCAATATATTACCGCCGGCATTCTCTTCCTTGATATCTATGGGTACAGCAAACTCGACGAAATCGAGTTTCTACACGTACATAACAAACTTATGCCCGACCTGTATAATCTTTTGAATGAAGAAAATGAAGAAGACAATTATTTGTACAAGAATACTTGGGGTGATGGCATTATACTGCTCAATGAGGATTATGTGAAACTAGCCAGTGTTGCTCTCAAGATCAGGGACTATCTAAACAACAATCGTTATGAAAATATCCCTGTGCTAAAAGGCAAAACACTTCGTGCCCGAATTGCTCTTCATCGAGGAGAATTCATGGAATCATGCGATCCATTTCAGCAAAGAAACTGCTATGTTGGCCTGGAGATTGTTCGAGCGGCGAGAATTGAACCCATCACTCCTGTTGGTTGTGCCTTCGCTACCGAGAAAATGAAGGACTCAATCACCGAACGTCATAAGAGACAACGTGCTTTGGGCGAGTTCCATTTCATTCCGAAGGGCAAGGTTAACCTTGCAAAAGGTTTTGGAACCGAGACTATTTGGGAGATTACTCATGCGAGCGATAGAGACCGCGATACGCATCGCGAAACTAAAACCGAATATACTGATCCCGAAAACGAAACGGATACTGCGGAGCTTAAGGCAAAGGTAGCAAAAATCTCAACGCTGACCAACAATGGCCATCATCCTAAACCTCTCTATTTTTGTTACCGGGAGAATGATATCCCGTGTCAGTTTCAAACTGAAGCCCTCTGCCTCATGGCAGAGCTATTGCGATCCAACGAGGCGAAAAAAGAAACCCAGCGCTTTGCTCTTTGCTTAAAAGAAATTAGAGAGAAGCTTTCTCATATTTATTCGCTATTAGATGATCCTAATGTCCATACCTGGAAATTGACAGATAGCTATTCTAGTATTAGCATGGCTCTTCATGAAGTGAATACCTTTTTCTCCTACCTGGGTCGCAGTTACAGTGCCACGTGGCCTGTCAAACGAAAGATCAAAGTATTTCTTGAACGAAGGACAAAAACGTTGCGCCCTTTTCATAACGTCGATTTCTTGAAGGGACTTGATTTTCTCAGAAAATTCTGTTGCGAGAACAAGAAGCGCTCTGTTCTAGACGAGGCAGAAGAGTTTCGTACTTCGAACGAAGTTAGATACAATATCAGTCTTGTTTTAAAAAATTCAACGCCAATTGAAAATGCCCTTTCTGACTTGCAGGAAATACGCGACAAAAAAACAACAGAAGTTATCAAAGAACACCTCACAGACTGTGCTTCAGTTGACCTCTTGAAGTGTTTTTGCAACATATGTAGCTTGCTTCCTCACATCGACAAAAAGCTAAGTCAGGTGCCAGGAATTTGGTCGGAAGCAACCTGAAGCAAGCCCCAAACTTACAGAAAGAATAAAAATGCAAAATACAGGTGAAGCTTTGAATGCTTTGTTTAGAGAGTCCGTCCCTGACAAAGAGCGTTTCTATGCCGAATTGATAGACCGATTCGAAATTGTGCAAGACAAAGAAAAGTCGAACCCAATACAGAAAGAGGCCGCGAGGACCATCACGGAGTTGTATCGACTAATGGTTAATTTTTTGGAGTTTTCTAATGACTGTGCTGTCGATGTGTACACGTCATTCAATTCCAAAGTTAGCTATCTCTATAAGAAAGGACTAATAAAGTTAACGGACTTTGACTTAAGACCCTTTTCTGAAGATGAAAAATTCAGTGAAGAACAATGGTCGCGACTCTCGAGACTTGTTTCTTTGATCAGCATCCATGAGCTTCAACAAAAAGATAATATTTTGCACTTCCCGGAAAGTGACTCAAAAAAACGCCACAGTCATATTGAGCGTAGGAAAGCGGCAGGACACGTAACTACCTATGCTGAATGCCCTTTAGGGTATGACGAAGAATATCAACGCATAGCGAGTCGTCTGAAGGGTACAATATGACATACAGTCAAGGATCTGATGAGATTAGGACGCCTGAAATCCAGAGTCTCGGTGTCACGTATCCTCACAATCTTTTCAATATAGTGCTTCTCGCGGTGAAGCCCGGATATGATGAGTGGGCAATTAATGAAATCACCGACTTATTGAGGGAGCATGAAGGGGAAAAACAGTATTTACGTGAGCGTTACAGCGAACTTGATCTGAGAAGGACTACACAAAGTGCAAATCCACTTAATCCCCCTCCTGGTCGTGTGGGCGGAAGAAAACAAGGTTCCCAGACTTTTGCTAATTTCGCGACTATCTTTGGAAGCTTCTCCTTAGCTACCTTTTTTGAAAGTACGGGATTTGGGTTTTCCCAGCGTCTGGGCGTTATAAACAATGTTTTCTCCCAGCAGCACATTATTGGGACAGCACCTTCTCCCTTGAGTTCCTGTGCTCACAGGTTTACCTGCCTTAAACAAGACCCCATGGCGTTTTTCCTTGCAGATTCAAATCAGGATACTGAAACTACCAAGGACAGCCGCAATTACACATCCCCGTTCGTAGCAGTATGCCAGCTGCAGAATGTCGGCATAGTAAATACATCATGCGGAGGAACGTTGACTCTTCCCACGATGCTCGCAGTTGAAGAAAGAATAAGGGCCGTCATATCCGAGCTGCCATCCTCTGAACGGGATGCTGTGAGATCCATATACCTTAACTGTTTTGGTTGGAGCGACTCCTGTGTTTTGATTAGGGCACAGGACATAAATTGTATAGCAAGGTGCGTCAATGCCATTAGAGCTATCCGCCTTAAGGACATATATGAGGTTTTGGAATCTTTGAAGCAGAATGGCGACAAGTCCATGTCTGTGATCTCACAAATAGCGCAACATTCATTCAACCGGTTGGACAGGGTCATAGGCATGCTCCGCAAAAGTCCGCATGAACGGACCGAGATAACATCAAAGCAACTCGATAACCACCTTTTTTCAAAGTCTCATACTCTCATAGGAGCTTTCTGGCCAATGGCTAAAGATGCTCTTAATTACATGAAGCTCAAAATGCAAAACCGCCAAGAGCATATCGAACCTTTACAAGACGCTCAAGCGCCATCTGCCATCGTCAATTATGACAGATGGAACATATGCGGGCGTATTTTTGCTCACACACAAGTGAAAGTCAGACCCGGCCACGACAGTGATGCAATGGAAAAACTGCTCAGCCTACCTCGACATGGTTATTTTTCTGCTCTTCGGCACTTTAGATCGTGTCATCCCCAGGTGCTGTTCGGCAATACAGATATCTGCATATCATGGCAGGTTCAAACATTTTCAGATGAGGATGAAAAGCGCAGATGTCATATTGAGCCATATGAAACGAAGTCGTTTATTGCTGAACTGTACTACTTACGGTGGATTTTGAGCGGTCAGCCAGGAGATACCTCAGAAGAGGGTTGGCACCCTTCACACATTTACCGCCTAAACACAGAGATTGGATGTGTGTATTCGGCGACCAACGCGCAAAGGCTTAGTTACCCGCCGGAAAGCTCTTGTGTTGAACTCGAGAAGCTATTCGAAAAGGCCGTATACCAAGCCTTTAGTGCTAAAGGACACCCTGAAACCGTAACACCGCATTCGAACTTATCAAAACGTAAATATATAAGCAGATATCTGCGACAGGCCCTAAACAATACCATAGCTCTGTGGCGGGAAAAATTGGTTGATCACACGCTCAGCAATCAAATGGTTGAGTTAGGCGACTTATATGTTCCATGGCTTAAACTACTGCGTATTGGGTTGGATAGCGATGAATTCACAACAAACGACGTGGAGGATGTCTTAAGGTTTTTTGTGGGACCGTTCGACGAGGCAGTCTGTCAGAGGTTTTTATGCGGCCATGAGATGAGCGAAATCAACGACATCGTTAATGAGTACAAGGGTGGTCTTGCAAAGAACTTAATTGGTTTAGGCGGCTTAGCGAAAAGCTGTATCGCCCTTGATTCAGGAGACAGACGTATTGGTACAATAACTCTCATAGGTCCACATTCAAATGCATCAGTACGAATGGTAAACTTTGATGGAGCGTGCTCCGAGAAACGGAACATCAGTTTGTCCAGTACCAGGATTAATTGGACTCATCTTGTTCAACCTTACAAGTTAACAATATTTCTGCATGAAATTGTTCATGTCATAGTACATACGGATGATTTCACGCAAGCAATCTTATCATGCCAAAATGGTCAAAGGCTGCACAAAGCAGTTCGCAGCAGGGCTTATGATTCTAGAGATGGACTTATTGCAAAAAGAGTATATGAGATGTTAGTGGAGTATTTGGTCGCAGCACTCATCTTTTTTGATCGACCATCACTATATACTCAAGTTTATCTCACGAACAGTTCCATTGTTCCAGAGATTCATGGCAATCAAGGAAAAATTAATAGAATGGTGGAAGTTGAACATGTTTTGCGCTGCTTTTTTACCGGATGCATGTTGGGGGATATACTTGTAGGGGTAAAGTTTGAACAGATTGAGAATGACTTCCATAAGTGGTGGAGAGCTAACTGTAGGTTTTTTGGTAATGATTTGGCCGACGATTCAGAATTTGAGTCCGACCTCGTTTTCTACATGAAAAAGTGGGTTATAGACGAAAATTTATTGTCCTATTTCTCTGTCATCTCTGAGTGCGTAGGCAGATATTTGGGTCAGCCTATGAATGGCTCAGAAAAAACTTCTGACGGTGTTCGAAGCAGCTTTTATCATACGCTGAAGTCTGTATTCAGTAAAAACCTCGTGCCTATTAAGAACATGTTGTCGGGTGATGACGGTCGGAACTGCGTTATGCCGGTACACTTCTTTTTCACCGCGGGTGACTCAGGTGGACCTGTCCGTTCCCTTCGAACGCGGCGGCTGGAATCTTTGATTGGATACTTGACGATACTTCGTGCCTTTTACGAAATAATTGATGAATGGATTCAAGCTCCAGAAGGAACCCATTTATTTGCCGAAAGAAGCAAGAACGGGAGAATCGAGTTTAATGGTTACAATTATGGTCCTGTCGTTTTCGACAAAATATGGGGAGGTCCTTTCATCCTTGATGAAAAATACATTGGCAGGTATTTGCACTTAAGAATTGCAGTGATGCAATCTATCTGGCATATAGGAGAGGTTACAAAGCATTCTGACATAATGGATCTCTTCACACGGGACCTTTCGAACCCACTTGCACCCTCTCTATCCTATTAATGCACAAACCAGAGAGAAGATGGGGACCTTTTGGGACGCGCTTCACATTTGCAGCTTCAGACAACCCCCTGCATATAAATTAAACTTAGCTATGTAATAAAAGCAATAACATATTCAAAGCTGGAACCGGGTTCCATGTCACCCATTAAAGGTCCGGTCAAGAGAAAAAACACCCCCCCCCCCAAATACATCTTTTTTCGCTTGGCCTCTTACTTTTCACCAGCACAGCCTCGCTTTATTGTCACCTTTTTTCGCTCCCGTTATTTCTTTCATATAGGTTCGTAATCAGTATTTAACCTATCCAGCCAATATACCGTACCATCCTCCCGCACCTTACAGTAGAATCCGTGCGATTATTTAAAGGGTAAATTTTTTGGTAGCATAGTATAATAGTATAATCATCAACTTATCCATCATTCTCCCCATACCACCTGTCAAATGCGAAAAGGAATATCTCGATAAAACAGGACTCCGCTTTAAAATTTAAGTAGTTCAGGAACACGTTCAATAAATTACTGATAAAATGGGATGCTTTGTTAAAATTAGATGATTACTTTACTACCATTATTACTTCTCACTTATCTTCCACAAATACCTTTCAGAAGCCTCCATGTGTCCATATTCTGGCTTTTATAGTTTTAGGCAAGCCAAAGTATTAACCGCAGGAATATAGCCATATGAAGCCGATAAAGCAGTAGTTCATCGTGGTCATCTTGATTTAGCGGCATCCGCCGATATATTTCCAGCAGTTTAATTGCCCTTCCAATTTCAATCATGGTGCTAAATCTTCAAAACTCCAAATTTTGTGGCATAGCCTACCGTGGTATGAGCATAGGAATGTCTTCATTCTAAACAATTATACCCCCCCCCCTCTCCTACCTTTCTATAATAAGCCATCCGGCTGATTACTCACAAACACAATCAATCATTTAACCAGCACCAAGGGCGGTCTGTCATTTCGGCAGGTCGCCCTTTTGCGTTCTTACCCATCCAACAGAAAGGAGGCCAGTCACATGAAACAGACAGACCTATTCAGCGCCCCGAAAAACCAGTCCGCCAGTAAGTTCGTTTCAATCTATCGCGTGTCCCTGGTTAAAGACAAAAACATCTCGTTTGGCCAGCGGCGGATGAACAATTCACAAGAGGCCCAGTCCCTCATTCAGAGTCTGATAAAGACTCAGGGCCAGCCCGACAGGGAGCAGTTCTGCGTAATCCTGTTGAACGCCAAGAACGAAATCATTGGCCTGAACATCGTTTCCATCGGTGGTTTGTCGTTGGCGTCGGTTCATCCCCGTGAAGTGCTCAAACCCGCCATCCTGGCAAATTCGGCAGCGATGATACTTTGTCATAACCACCCGAGCAACAACCTGGAACCGTCCCCTGATGACCTGGCCATTACCAAGAGAATCATTCAGGCGTCAGAAGTAATAGGCATCGCAGTCCATGAGCACATCATTATTTCGATGGACGATGACAGGTATTACTCGTTTGCGGACAACGGTATTATCAAGAGGTTCTATAACGAAATAAACTGAAACAAGTAAATTATATCATTAACGAAGAGCCATTTTGCCCTATCAGGCATATGGCTTTTTTTGTTTTGAAAGGAGGTGAAAGAACAATGAGTTACACACCTGAACTTACTTACCAACATAGTTGCACATTAAGGCGTATTGCATGGGCTCTGGAAATGCCTATGACCAAGGCAATGGGGAAGGTCTTTGAATATCTTCCTAACATTCTCGATAGGAAACAGATTTGTGAGGGATGCAGGGACAAATCGAAGTGTGAGGAATGCGCTTTTAATTCACACAACCAGAAACAGCGGGAAAAGGAGGTGATTGCGTAGAAATTATCATCACAACAAATAGCCGGTGGCTCATGTCACCATATTTTTCATAAGGAGCGGTCATTCAATGGCTGGCTCCTTTTTTATTTTCAAACCCCAACAATGAAGGAGGCAACAATGAATAGAGAATTATTGGAAAAACCTTTTGGCCCGGAGCAGATTAAACAACGAGAAGGCAATTTTGGCAAAATGCTGGATTACATCGAAGGAAGTTCCGTAATCCAAAGGCTGAATGATTCCTTTGAAGCAAAATGGAGCTTTGAGATCCTGGAACATAAAATCCTCGACAATACGGATGAGGTAGTTGTTCTCGGCAAGCTGGCAGCAAGTGATATTGCTAAAACGCAGTTCGGTTCAAGCAAGATTACCAGAGCCAGAGAGAGTGGAGATATGATTTCTCTTGCAGATGATTTTAAAGCCGCGGGCACGGATGCTCTTAAAAAGTGTGCCACTCTTTTTGGTGTAGCTCTGCACCTTTACAAAAGCAGCGGTAAGGCTCCCAGCCTTGGGCAAAGTGATAACAAAAACAAGAGCAACAACTTTAAACGAGGCAATAACAACGGTGGCAATGGAAATGGCAATGGTGGCGATAATGGAAATGGCAATAATCGTATTTCCGCCAAACAGCACAAATACATCATGAGCCTGTGCCTGGAACGGGGTATATCCAAAAGCCAGCTTAACCAGCATTCCCTTGAGGCGTACGCTGTGGCTGTTGATTACCTGACCAGGGCAGATGCATCAAGCCTTATTGAGAATCTTTTGAATGAGTAAGATGAGTTTTAACCAGGGGAAGATGCTTTGAGTATCTTCCCTTTTTTAATCAAGGAGGTACAATATGTCAAAATTTCAAGCATTACGAGAATTAAAACAAGAGCTTCATATTTCACACAGTCAGATATTTGTTTATCTGAATTGTTCATTAAAATACCAGTTCATGTATGTTGAAGCCATTCCACCAGAGCGTCTTGCAATCGCTCTTCCCTTTGGCAGTGCTATTCATGTTTGCGAAGAGAAATACTACCGGTCTTTGATGGATAGGAATTACCTTGAACCTCTGAACATACTTGAAGAGTTGTTTGCCGATTATCTTTCACAAGAGATAGACAATTCAACTGTTCCGGTAATCTACAAGAAGGAAGCACCGAACAAGGACAGCGCTATCAATCTTGGTAAAAGGTTGTTGAAGGTGTTTTATGAATCTGTCGATCTGACAGGCATGCAGGTCGTAGGGGTTGAGTTGCCTTTAGCAGCTACACTTTATACGTCGGAAGGTGAAGCAACTGAACTAAAACTGATAGGAGTGCTGGACCTGCTGTTGAGGGATCAAAATGGCGAATTGATTGTGATTGATCACAAAACCGCTGCCAAGGCGAAATCTCAATCCGCGGTTGATGAAGATATGCAGTTCACAGCGTATTCGTATCTACTGGCTGCGAATAGACGTGTGTTTCCCACCGCTGATGTCAATTGCCGTATGGATGTGCTTCGCAAATTGAAGAAACCAAAGATGGAGTATTATTTCACAGTAAGGACAGCATCAGATCGCAAAAGGTTTGCCAAGATAGCATCAATGGTTTTGACCGCTATTGAAAGCCGTATCTTCATGCCACAGAAATCATGGATGTGTTCTGATTGCGGGTACACCGATGCCTGTTCAAAATGGTAGATTCTATAATATGAATTACAATCTGCCCTGCCCCGTAAACCAATCCTGAAATCCAAATCACAAATTACCATCCATAAGAAACCGTTACACAGCCTCATGTGCATCAGTGCGTCATGGGGCTGTTGTATTTTAACAATCTAACATCGAAAAGAATTTGTAAAGTGAAAGGAGACAACAATGAATGATAAGGTCAAACAAGTCCTAAACCTGATTATAGATAAGTTCAAAAGCGGAGATATCCCGGAAGCAGTGGCATATGCAGTGTTCCCCATTCCAGACATCCCCAGCGCCAAATGGTCTTTGATGAATCGAACCTTGATGTTTATTTCAGGAACCCAAGATGGACGGGGCTTTAAGCAATGGCAACATGTGGATAGGTTCGTTAAAAAAGGAAGTAAAGCGATTTATATTCTGGTTCCATTTATCAAGAAGGTGGAAGATGGTGGCGATGAAAAACAGCAGCTCTATGGATTCGGATGTAAGCCCGTGTTCTGTGTCGAGGATACGGATGGAAAGCCTTTGGATTATGAACAGATTGAGGTGCCGGATTTACCTTTGCTTCAAAGAGCAGAAGAATGGGGGATATCTGTTAAGGCAATCCCAGGCAATTACAGGTATTATGGATATTATTCATTTAAGTCCAGAGAAATTGCCTTGGCCACACCTGAAGAAAAGACTTTCTTTCACGAGTTAAGCCATGCCGGACATGAAAAAATCAAAGGAAAATTAAAGGCAGGGCAAGATTCTTTTCAGGAAATTGTTGCGGAGCTTTCGGCGGCTGCTCTTTGCAAACTCGTAGGCAAACAGCAAAACGACACCTTTGGCAACTCATACAGGTACATTGAAAAATATGCCGAGAAAATCGAAATGAGCTCCTATCATGCCTGTTTAAAGGTCATGTCCGAAACAGAAAAAGTGTTAAATCTGATATTGAAAGGAAAGGAGGTGGTCAAATGACAGTTATAGCCGATAACAAGGAAATGTTTCCGGTTACATATGTCTGCGGTGAAGACATAATCCATGCGTTTAAAGAGTCGGATATGTTTGAATTGGTCAAAAAGAAAGTAAAAATGATGGATAATAGCGACATGGCATACTTGGCCGGTAAGTTGGCTGATGATTACTGTGAGCAGTTGTTCTGGAGCAGTTTGAAGATAATCTTTGAAGAAAGGTTCATTTAGAAACGAAAGGCGGTGATGTTTAGAGAAATATAAACAGACGATTTTGATTTTCAACAAAAAGCTTTCAGGGAGAAATCTCTGAAGGCTTTTTGTTTTAAGGAGGCAAGGCATGAGAAAAATAACCAATTTTAATATTGCCAAGGAATCCCTTGAGGATATGTGCAAAGCCCGCAGTTTTAACCCATGTTTGGAAATTACCTTTCGAGACAAGCGGGGCCAGCACGCTCACAAAATCAGCGCCGGATACGATGATGAAATCCATGTTTACCGTGAACACAGAGAAACTTTCATCCTGACTCAAAATCAACGTCTCGGATATGTGGGGCTTGAGGTGTTTAATGGCGCTGAATCAGTCGGTGACATCTTCCTCCAGGGGGATAATGTAATAGAAACGCTTGGCAGGGATGATCTGTCGCCGTTTACCATAATCCGGCGGCTTAAAGATTACGTATATCCATAACAGGCAATAATCAACATCAACCAATCAGAACCCCTTTGGAGATAATCCAAGGGGGTTTTGTGTTTTATAGAGGAAAAAACCAATAACCTACAACAAAGTCGCTTGTCTAAAAGGATGAGCGGCTTTTTCTATTTATGGAGGTAAACAGATGAGATTAGCTGCACAAGCTAAAATGGGCTATTACCCAACACCGCCGTCAGTTGTTCCTTTGATTAAGGATTTTCTGATTAGAAGCGGTAAAGGCAACATCCGATTGCTGGACCCGTGTGCCGGTGAAGGCACCGCATTAAAACAGATCGGTGAAACGTTGAACGCTGAAGCATACGGCATTGAACTGGATACAGAGCGTGGAAGGATTGCCAAAGAGAACCTGACGCAATGCCTTATCACCGATTACATGGCCACTCGTATCAGCAACCAGGCATTTTCGCTGTTGTATCTGAATCCGCCTTATGACTGGGCAATCAGAAATGATGAGGTATCAACAAGCGAACGATACGAGAGGACGTTTTTACGAAACACAATCAGGTATCTTATCCCCAATGGTGTTCTGGTCTATCTTATTCCACAGGCCAGGCTGGATAAAAATATCGCAAAGATACTTGCATACAGGTTCAAAGATGTGAAGGTCTTTCGGTTTCCAGAAGATGAGTATAAGGCTTTCAAGCAGATCGTTTTGTTCGGTGTATTAAAGAAACGGGCAGATCACGTCGAGGATCTGGCCCGGTATTTAACCGATGTTGGACATAGTAAAGCAATCATCTCTTTTCTGGATAAGGCAGAATGTAAACATGCAGTTCCTTCCTCACCGGTCATCAAAAACTTCCTTTTCAGAACCACCAGGATTGACCCCGTAGAGCTTGAAATCGAAGTCAGGCAACATGGATTAAGAGAGAAAATCAATCGTCTGGTTAAGCCATTAACCCTGTCACAAAGAATAAAACCCATTATGCCGTTGCGACAGGGACATCTGGCACAGCTCCTTGCCTGCGGAATGATGAACGGTGTTGTCTTTAACAAGGATGGACAAAATCCTTTGGTGGTTAAAGGCATCACAAAAAAAGAGGTGGAGACTCGGACTGAATATGAAGACGGAAAGGAAAAGATTATCGAGATGGATAAGATCGTTATTACCATAAACGCCATCAATGAATATGGCGAGTTTTTCACACTTACATAAAGGAGGTAATCAAATGACTTTGCCGATTATCAGATCCAGGGGCATACAGGCTTATTGCTCGGATCTGGTTGTAGATGAAAACAAGTGGGCCTATTTGATGTCCGTTGTCGGATACCAAACGGCGGTTAAGGGCATAATCGCAAACATTCTGGAATACCAAGCCGTGACCGTAGCCGTAAATGGGAGCTATGAGTATATCAACAGAGCTGCGGAAAGTTATTCCGTTCATTATCAAAAACTGCCGTCAGCTTTGTTTCAGGGAACAATCCTGCCAAAGACAGCATTGCCGAATTATGAAGAATCAAAGGATGCTTTTCTGATTCTTGCAGAAAGTACTTTATCAGCAAAGACGCTGTTTTTTAATCACCTGGAGGAAAAGACAGAGATACCCTTACACAGCACCTGGTCAAATTGGCTGTGGAGGACGTTCACAGAAGAAGGCTGGCTAACCCCTTTGGAAACTTTAATCGGCGGCTACAAAGGCTTTCTGGTGGATATTTACGAAGATGATTTGAAGGATGCAATAACAATGGAGATCAGAAACAAGACACCTGAAATCAACAGATGTTTTGAGAAAGGAGGGACTCATGCATATGAACAGTCTTAAAGATTTTCTGGATAATTACGGGCCTTCGCTGGCTGAAAGGATCGATAAGGAATTGGTTGTGATTCACGATCCATTAAGGGATCAGGACGAGGACATGGATATCATCATGTCCAGGTTGAAAAAGAAACCGTTTCCGGTTCAAAGCGAGGTGATAAAGGGTGCGGTAAAATCCTTTAAGGATGGAAACAGAGCCGTATATGTTACCGCTGAAATGGGAAGTGGCAAAACCCTGATGGGCATAGCAACATCCATGTTGTTGAAGGAAAAGCCAAGGGTGTTGGTATTGTGTCCTCCTCACCTGGTCAGAAAATGGGTAAAGGAAATCAAGGATACCGTGCCATTGGTTAATGTTTTCAATCTCAACGGCAAGCATTGTTTGTCCATGCTGGAGAGCCTGGAAATTTCGAGACATCCCGCAAGACCCGAATTCTATGTTATCGGCAGAGAACGAGCCAAGACTACTTTCCAGTGGAGACCGGCTGTAATTCAAAATCAAAGGGGCATATTCTGCCCCAGATGCGGAGGCTTGCTTCTGGATCAAGACGGAACTCCTATGCCGATATTTGACCGGAATAATCAGGGTAAAATCAAGAAAAAATATGCCTGTCAAAACACGGTTGTCAAATGGAAATATGACCCGGAGATCGGAGGCCATAAACAGATTTATGAAAAATGTGGCGAGCAGTTATGGCAGGCAGATGCAGACAATCCAAAATACAGGAAATACATGCCGGCGCTGTTCATAAAGAATAAACTGAAAGATTTCTTTGACGTTCTGATTGCCGATGAAGTTCATCAATTCAAGAATCTCTCCGGCCAGGGATACGCTTTTGCAGTATTGTCCAGAGCCTGCAAATATACACTGGGATTAACTGGAACATTGATGGGCGGGTATGCGTCGGATCTGTTTTATCTGATTTATCGCACTCATCCCCAGGAAATGCTGGCTGATGATAATCCATGGAACAATCCGACAAGTTTCATGAGCAAATACGGAGTTCTTGAAAGAATCACAACTATTTCAGAAGAAGATGGTCAAACCGTTAAATCAAAGAAAAGGACAATTATTAAGGCCAAGCCCGGTGTCAGCCCCTTATTGATTGGAAAGATGCTGTTATCGAATTCTGTATTCCTTCGTTTATCTGATATGTCTGAAAATCTGCCTGAATACGAAGAAGAGGTCATTGAATTAAAGATGAATCCCCAGCAGTCAGGTGCTTATGAATCCTTTGAAAAGACGATGAAAGACGCTTTAAGACAAGCCCTGGCTGTCGGCGATCATTCTCTTTTAGGCGCTTATCTGAATGCACTTTTGAGTTATCCAGACAGGATTTATCAGGGTGTGACGGTCTATCATCCCAGGACTCAAGAACTGGTAGCTTTGGGGCCTTCGGTTCAAGGGGATACGCCAAAAGAAATTGAGTTATTAAGAATTATAGATGAGGAAATTTCAAAGGGTAGAAAAGTTCTGGTTTATATTCAGAATTCTAACACTACCGATATCAGCCCTCGTTTAGCTAAAATGATGGAAGACAAAGGATACCGTGTAAAGGTGTTAAGAGCTGGAAATACCGAAGGCAGAGAGGATAAAATCGACAGATGGGTCAGGAACGGTCTGGATGTTATGATTTGTAATCCGAAATTAGTTGAGACTGGCCTGGATCTTTTGTCTTTTCCTTCGATTATCTTTTATCAGTGCGGTTACAGTATCTATACCCTGCGTCAGGCATCACGGAGATCATGGAGAATTACGCAGAAAGATCCGGTCAAAGTCTATTATCTGACGTATTCAGACACCATGCAGACACGGGCAATGAAACTGATTGCCACGAAACTTGAAACAAGCCTGGCAATAGAGGGTGAATTGACGGACAAGGGTTTATCTGCATTGTCAGAAAGTTCAGATTCGATGCAAAGGGAATTGGCAAAGGCTTTGCTGGATCAATTTGCTGATAATGGCAGTTTGAAAGATATGTGGGCGTCATTTCGGAGGAAAGAGATACAGGTTGATTGTAATGTTTCTGTCTCAAAGCCTGTCGAGGTGGAAGCGGATGAACTGCCAGCTAATGTTGAGAGAATGAGCGTTGAGGCTGAACAGATTGGTGATAAAGTTCTTAAAGTGTCATTTACTGAATATGTCGGCAAACGCAAAAAGACAACCAGAATTGAGGTTAAGAAATCTGAACTGGATAAAATGATGAAGGAAAAAGATGGGCCGGTATCAGTTCAATTGAGACTGTTTTGATATTTGCCCTTAACAAATGAAACTGATATAAACTACTAAAGGAGGGACATCATGAAAGATTTCTTTGATAATTTTGATGAAGGTGAATTTATGGATGAGGATTCTTTTGAGGACAGCCTTGAGGAAAACCTTGAAATGGATGACCTTTTTGATGATGATAATAAATCCGATGATAAACCTGATGGGGCTGAGTCACAAAACAATAGTTTCACGGCCAAAGATGCATTTCTTCTTGGTGGAGCAATGGGCTTCGCATATGAAGAGGGGTTGGAGGAAAGGAAGCGAAGAAAACTTGAGAAAGAGATGAACGACAAAACTGATAAAAAGGATGATGATTAAATCGGTTTTTATTAAAATCAATCTAATTCATGAGTATTCTTGATTATTTTTTAATTATGCATTAATTGTTTCCGAAATGTCCATAACTTCACTTAAACCATAAAAGGAATAAAGAGCGTAGCTCAAATGACCCTTACTAAAGCCCACATTATTGAATCAGTTAGCAGCCAAACTGGCCTCACCAAGAAACAATCCATTGAAACAGTCGAAACCCTTCTTGAAATCATCAAGAGCACTCTTGAATCTGGCGAAGATGTCTTGGTCAGTGGATTCGGGAAGTTTTGCGTGAAAGCAAAAAAGGAACGGAGAGGCAGAAATCCAGCCACGGGTGATGATTTAATGTTGACACCGAGGAAGATTGTAACTTTCAAATGCTCTGGGAAGGTGAGGGATAAGATTAATGGAAATTGAAATGGCCACAGCAATGAAAAAATATACGATTAGAAACTAAAAAAGGAGGGAAATGGATGACAAAAGCGGAATTGATTGAGCAAATGGCAAAAGATGCAGGAATTTCAAAGGCTGCGGCAGGAGCGGCACTGGACTCTTTTATGACCAATGTCGCAAAGGCTCTCAAGAAAAAAGATGGAAAGGTGACGCTGGTTGGATTTGGTACTTTTGCAAAAGTGCATAGAAAAGCTCGTAAGGGGCGCAATCCTCAAACAGGTGAACCTATTAAAATTAAAGCAAGGAATGCTGTAACTTTCAAGGCCGGAAAGAAACTCAAAGACGCTGTCTAAATAATGAATTGAATATAAAGGGCGGTTTATTTGTTTGGCATTTGCACGCCAAATAGGCCGCCCTATTTTTTTGTTATATCAGTTCCAATACGACATCCAACCCTTCTTTTAACATCAATAATCACCACTCTTCCCATGATGAACCGTATGAGGCACGATTTACCCGGACGACTTGACAATGCTTATGATTTTTTACTATTTTGTTATAGTTTTATCTGAAAATGCGTTATTGTAAACCTATCTTGTTTTTAAAAAGTGATAATATGCCTACAAATATAGATGCCATATACTATCCTGACTGGACAACCGAATGCGAACGCCCTTTGTTCATGATTCCGGTTGAAGCAGGTTTTCCATCCCCTGCAGAAGATTATATTGAAGGCGAGCTGGACCTAAATAAACACCTTATTAAGCATCCTGCCGCAACATTTTTTGTGAGGGTCGAGGGAGATTCCATGGTCGATGCCGGGATACATCCCGGAGATATCCTGATAGTGGACCGTGCCATCGAACCTGCCGACAAAAAAGTCGTAATAGCTGTAGTTAACGGAGATCTAACAGTAAAAAGAATTCGTATGATAAAAGGCAAGATTTTTTTAATGCCTGAAAATGACAACTACAAGCCCATGCAGATTGAAGAAGAAATGAATTTCGAGATATGGGGTATAGTAACAAATGTAATCCATCCTCTTTAACATTTGTCAGGTAATTACATATGCCTCCTGCCTTCGCGATTGTAGATTGCAATAATTTTTATGTCTCCTGTGAGCGGGTTTTTAATCCAAGGCTTGCCGGGAAGCCTGTTGTAGTGCTTTCCAACAATGACGGCTGTGTTGTTGCAAGGTCAAACGAAGCCAAAACTCTTGGCATCAAAATGGGTGTCCCTGTATTTCAAATCAGTAGTTTAATTAAAACTTATGAAGTTCGGGTCTTTTCATCCAAC
>Ga0255427_1098_pt1 | contig 18798 bp, 13 predicted proteins | sample ANMaggSeSYBR02D9_FD_182671 | JGI IMG/M metagenome (GOLD analysis project Ga0255427, IMG submission 182671) | Sediment cell enrichment communities from methane seep in Santa Monica Basin, California, United Staets - ANME aggregate JGI... | ecosystem: Environmental > Aquatic > Marine > Cold seeps >... | reverse complement strand
ATTTGCCTTAGAAATAAATGCAGACTTCGCATCATCCCCTGCTTTATCTGAAAATTTCTCTTCTAAAGTTTTAGAATCAAAATTACTGGGTAAATCATGATTCAATGAAGATGAATTATTCACTTGAATCATATTACTGCTGACTAGTTCATTAAGGTGCTCTACTTTTGTCTTTAATAGTGGTAATATTTTAGTCAAATATAATTCATTCCAGTTGACAAGCATAGCACTTAAACCTTTTTCTGTCAGTATTAGCTGTTCTTGATAATAGTTAACCCCTTCATTTTCGTTAACCTTTTTTTTTGCCAATTCTAACTGACCAATTTTTTGATCAAATTGAGCTAATTTTGATTTTACTTCATCACGAACTGTACCAAATTTTATATATGTCTCATCAAATACTTTATTCGTTATGACAAACATAAATAGATCTTCAACTAATTCCTTTGTCTTTTTTGCCTTTTCTTCTAAAGACATTTCAAATCCTCCATCATTCAATCTCTTTTAGGGTTTAATTCCCCGCAGCTTACTGCGGGGCAGTTGATCAAGTGGTATTGGTTTCTGTTATGGTGATGGGACTAATATAGAAAAGCTACCTTAGCGACCGTTTCAACCGCCGTTATTGGAAAAAAACTTTTTGATCGGCTGGTTCAGGCCTGTGTGACCACCCAAACCGTCACATACAACGAAATCATACTTCGACCCTCCGCCACCCGAATGTGTTTTGGCAGCTAAGTCAATAGGCATTTAATTTTTAATACAACGGTCTTGTTGATGATATAATTGACTATGGAATTTTATGTTTCCGAGTTGCTCAATTATAAATGGTTGATCTTCCAAAATTGTTTTTACTTTTAAGGTTAATTCTGAGTTAAATTTTTCAAATTGTTCATAATAAAGTATTAACTCAGGATTATTTTCCATATTTTCTTTTTTTTTATTATATTTCTTTACTGAATCAATACAGTAAACACAGTGTGTTTTAATTATTGATATAAGCTGTTTATTTGTGGGTTTAGAGTTATGCAGTTGGATGTAACTATCATCGTTAACTATTTTTTCAATCTCTACAAATATATCTTTTAACATAAAAATATCTATTATATTATTCTGATCAGAAAATGTGGTTATAGCGCGCGCTCTAACTGCATTCACTTTTTCCTGTAAATCAACATTTATTATAGTTGATAGTTTTTTATATTCAGTCAATGTGTTGTATGGGATTTTTGTTCCGTTCGATCCTAGGGTCGCAATTGCTTTGTTTATTGTTACATATTTTTTAACCATATGCTCTTCATAATTTTTATCTATCCACTCAAGCGCATTATCACATTCCATTTGACTATTCTGATAGTTTTCTATATAAAATTTTATATCTATGCTCTCTTTTCTAAATTTGCTAATACTATTAAGAGTTTTTATTTGGGCAGAATATTTTTTGCGATATTGTTCAATATCAGTCGATAAATCTTGAAGTCCTATAAAGCATTCTTGATTTTGAGTCACTATTTGGTCATGTGAATTCATACTACGCCTTAAATTTTCCTAAGTTCTTCAATGCCAATAAGCCGCATCTGATCTTCGTACAATCTATCAATTGTATTAAATTTTTGTATAAGCATCTCTTTCAATCTTGGTAACCACATTTGTTTTTCGATATACTCAATCAAATCTGTTACAGAACCACCAATAAAACGGTATAATAAAGGATCATGCAGGAAATTAATTAATTGTTTTCTACGTATAATGAGGTTCCTTAGAACAATTATATTTTCTTGAGATGGGACAATTTCCAATTTATCTATTTCATCATCCAATAATGCATTTAATACAATACTAAAATGCCATCTACATCGAAGAACTTCTAATGCATCAAGTAGTGATTTTTGTATAAAGTTATTTTTTGGTTTATCCTTGGTATATTCAACCAATATAGTGGAATGTCTGTCGCAAGATAAAAAGATACGATAATCCCATGAAAAATTTTTTAGATACCCATGTGCATTTTTCAAATATTCTGGAATACGTATATGTTTTATTTGTTCCTTAAAATTTTTCTGCAAACCATTTCTTTCCAAAATTATACCAAAAAGAATATTAGCCAATTCTTTATTTTTATTTAAGAGCAGATCGTGTCTATCGGAGAGCTCAAACTTCCAAAACTTTATGCCATCTGATTCAGGAAGTAATTCAAGATTAATAAAGATATTCGGATTTTGTTGGCTTAATTCTGGATCAATTTTATTTAGTTGATTTCCTTTAAAATCAGTAACGTCTGCGCAAGCCAATTTAGCTTTTATCTTTTCATTGCAATCAGATATAAATTTATTATATAAATGATTGTTATTTTTTTCAGAATGATTCTCATCTTTTTGATTCTCATCATTTCCATCAATAATAGATTCTATATGTGAATGTCCATCTGCATTAATAGCACGTTTGCTTAATGCTAAAATTGCCTTAACATGTTTCCAACCAATATCATTATTTTGCTCATTTTCGGTTTTTGTTGGAAATTCAATTTTATATGTTATACAACCAGATCCATTGAAAAATATTCTAGCGTAACTCTGTAATTTTATTTTAAAAGATAAGCATTCTTTATGTTTTATTATTTTGGTATCAATTGAATCCGCTATATCTCTTTCTGAGCAATAGTAGACAATATTTTTATCCCCAATTTTATCGATTTTTTTATAAATGGAAAGTTCTATATAGTTATCCTCTTCAGCAATACTATCATTTTTTATTTTATTATACACTGATAGTAAGGGCGATAGACCAATTCTATCTTTAGGGCTTCCTTGATGCCAACCTTCCTTCTTAATTTTATTTTTTGCAAAATTTTCGAAGTTACTACCATGAAAGTCAATTAAAAAAGAATAGGTAAGATAAATAACTATTTTATTATAATTCAAATAAGTTTCCGTTTTCATGTCGACAACCTTCACTGTATTATATGTTCGGTTTAATTTTCTGTATCAATATCTCTGCCCTAAGCTCCTTCTTATCAGAAAACTTAACTATACCTAATCTTTCCAATGAGTTAATATGCCTATTAAAATTTTCGTCATATTCTGCTAAATAATACTTTACAAAACCTTTTAATACGGTTTTTGAATTGAAGCTGTGTTGAATTTGTGAAATTATTCTTTTCCAGTTGCCCCATTTCGCGATAGGAATATAAATACAACCATTTTTCTCTAAATATTTATTTGCCTCTTTAATTAATCGTGCCATAACAATGGTGCCATCTTCACCACCATTAACCGCAAGACTCATTCCTTCATTTAAATAGATATTTCCTTCAGGAAAAGGCATACAAGGCGGATTTGATACAATTACATCAAATTTTTGATTTTTTACCGGTTTAAAAAGATCGCCCCCAACTACTTTTAACTGACCGTCCAAACCATTTAAGTCAGCATTAAATCGTGTCATTTTTCTGGCAGGTTCTGCAATATCGGTCGATACAACCTGTTTTGCTCCAAGTTTTGCGGCAACGATGGAAATCAAACCTGAACCTGATCCGACTTCCAACACGGTATCTCCGGGTTTAATTTCAATTGCATTTGCTAAAAGAAGTGTAATCGGATGAGGATTAAAAACATTGGCATCTGATGTTTCAATTTTAATCTTTTTCCCTTGTATTTCGAATTGTTGAATCATTTGCCTGAAATTCCTAAAATTGAGAACATTCTAATTGATTGTCCCGACTATGATAATACCAACTAAGCACATGCCGGTCAATACGATGTATTGCCATATTGAGAAGCCAACCTAATATTGCAATAACAATTATAGCGGAAAACATATCATCATAGTCAAAATTTCTTTTAGAATAATTTAAGAAAAATCCCAAACCTGTGTTTCCGGCCATCATTTCACTGACAATAGATAAAATGACACTTATTGATAAACTGATCCTTAATCCTGCAAAAATGCCAGGGAGTGATGATGGGATAATTACGCGAAATAAGGTTGAACGATTTGAGTGACCCGAATTAAACGCAACTTTAATATACATTGGGTCTACTGATTTTACTGATTGAGCAGTATTCACCAACACGGGCCAAATACTGCCTACAAAGATAAACGCTACTTTCATGGAATGATCAATCCCAAAAAATAAAATTATAAGCGGAAGTAATGCGACAGGAGGGATTGTTCGAACTGCATCAACCGTGGGCAGGAATAACTCTTCTGCGCGTTTACTCAAACCGAGAGGTATACCTACTGTGACACCTACAAGCGAAGCAAGTACAAACCCAATCAAAGATCGCCAAGTGGTATCCCAAAGGTATGGCAAAATAATTCCGGAGATTAATAACTTGAAAAACTTTGGAAAAATAATTGAGATTGGAAGTAAAAATGAAAAATCAGGAATTCCCAGTGGACTATAGCCTAATGAAGTCAAGAATGGCGCTATGTGAAGCCGGAGTTGCCCAACGATCTCCCATATAATTAGTAAGATAACAGGGCAAATAAAGGGGGTCAGTTTTGGCTTGTTTAATTTAATCATTTTTCTAATTTTCAAGGTTCAATGATGAGTACAACTCTTTCCGATATTCCAGGAACTTCGAACTGTTTCGTGTGGCTATCTGATCCCTGGGATATAAAAGTTCACTTTGAATATTCACTTTTATTCTTGCGGGTAATTTACTCAGCATGATAATACGTTGTCCACAGTAAATAGCAGAATCAATGTCATGCGTAATATAGATCGTCGCAAGTTGATATTCATGCGTAAGGCGAATTACATCATCTTCAAGTTTATATTTGGTTTGGGTGTCAAGAGATCCGAAAGGTTCATCAAGAAGTAATACTTTTGGTCTTGCAGCAATTGCTCTTGCCAATGCCACACGTTGTTGCATTCCCCCTGATAGCTCCCATGGGTAGTATTCAGAAAATTCTGAAAGACCTGTCATCGAGATTGCAGCATCAATCCGTTTATTTTTTTCTTTGGCTTTTATAGGCAGTGCATCCAGGGTGAACTTTATATTGCCAAATACAGTTAAGAATGGATACATACTGCGATTATACTCTTGAAAAACAATAAGTTTTAAATCTGAGTATTGATCAGAATTTAATTGTTTTTCATTGTGATAAATTATTTTTCCAGATGTCTGGCTTTGGAGGGAGGCCAATATCTCCAGCAACGTTGTTTTTCCGCATCCGCTTGGTCCAACGATACTTAATAAAGTACCCTTTTCAAGATTGAAGGAGATATTGTCTAAAACAAGTAAGTTGTCACCATTTCGAGGGAAACTTTTTGTTAAATTGTAAACTTCTAAAAGATGATTGCCTTTCATTAATTTTCCGGATTATAGATACATGCACTCACATCAATAGGTTCTTTCAAGTGGCCGAATTCAATTAACTGATTCATTATGCTTTCAATGCCTTTTTCAGTCAACGAATCCTTAAATTCCATGATAGTAACTTCCTTAGCAACTTTTTCAGTCAACTTGAACTTAATTCCATATTCTTCTAACCGTGGTAGAAGTTTACGTAATTCTTCATGGTTTTGTGCATATTGAATTCCTTTTTTAATTGCTCTAATAAATTTCTCCGCTATTTTAGGTTGCAGTGCCAAAAAATCTTCGTGAGCTAAATATGTCCCAATTTCTGTTGGTTCATCTGGGTAATAAAAGTCGAAAACCTTTATTTTTCCCAGTAATTTTCCGGTTGTAATAAATGGTTCAATACCACAAGCTGCGTCAACTGACTTGCTGGCGATTGCAAAAATCATATCAGGGTGGGATGTTTTGATAATTTCAACATCTTTGATTGATAAACCATTTTTATCCAAATATTGTAATAAGCCAAAATAATCTGAAGTACCTTCAGCAACAACGGCAATTTTTTTCCCTTTCAAATCAATTCCTTTTTTTATTTCAGAATCAGGGGGAAGCATTAATCTATGTTCTCGTACATGAGCCCCATCTATTGTCGCACCACAAATACTTTTTATAGCTATACCACGCGATCTACTAAGAACTAACGGAGGAACAATACCGAAGGCAATATCTATTGCTTTGCCTTGTAAAGCATTAACTAATTCAGGGCCACTGTAAATTTCTTGTATTCGCACATTCAGTCCTTCTTCCTTAAAATATCCTTTTACTATTGCAGAATATAAAGGACTAGCCGCCAAAGAAGGTAAGTACCCTACACTTAAAGCTATTAGTTCTTGGGGTGCCTTGTTTGTACAAAATGAAAAAGAAAAACAAACAAATAATATTAAAATTAAGATTACACTATTTTTATTTTTAAACATCTTATCCTCCGATTATGTGAGTAAATCACATCTAAATCAATTTTAAAAATAATAATGAAAAATAAAAAAAACAACTGTATACATATAATTCAATTATCTTTGCATTTCAAGGTTTTCCTTCCCAGCAATTCTCATTATGGAATATTTAATAGAATTTCAAAAGGTTGTGAGTTTTAATTAAATTTAAGCAAGAGTCTGATATTGATAATATGCAGAATGTCAAAATATCGTTTGGAGTAGCCTGTTCCCTGTTCCTTAAGTGCATAGTTGTTTCAGCGGCATCATTAAGTGGTGTATGCGAAAAATTATCGGGTAGGATTTATTTTTTGGCACTTTGCGTAGATGAGAAGATACCCTGTGATTTCGATCTGGGAAATCACGATAGCCGGTGAGTTTAACAGCGAGAGTTTGGGAAATTTTTAAAAACACTCTATCTGGATGCTCGAACAGTATGTAGCCAAGCATTGCTCCCTCATCAGAAAATGGAGCATATCTACACGTCAGGAATTCATTTTTTACATCCTCGACATATGCAGAAACTTGCTGATCTGTTTTTAAAATTTTTGCTTCCATCGGCCACATGATTCGCTCGTTTGAATAAAGGACAAAGGCAAGGTCATATTCAGGCGGTTGTGCCGGCGCCGGCCTTCTGGTTTCTCGTTCTTTTGGTTCATGCTGGATGTAGCAGAACGTTATCGGAGGCATACTCCGTCTGATTCGAATTTCAAGCAGTTGTGTAATCTCCCGTTCCAGGTCGTCTTTTGCCACGTCCCAATCTGCTTTTGATAATATCTCTGCAACCAACAGGTCATATCCAGCCCATACCCATTCCAACATGAGTGTGGATGCATCTGATCGCCATTTGCGTGCTAACTGCTTGAATTCTATCGGGGCAGGTTGGACGGTTTCAAGAATTGTGTGTCTTCGTTGCATTTAGTCAGTTTTCCAGAACCGGAGAATCATAGTAGATCAGCCTCATCCCGCCACATCATAATATCAACAGCGATGCTGTCTGCATCCCGCATGGCAATAGAACGCGTCCAATATCGACGACGGTCCGGCTTAATCAAGTAGACCGTCGGAATTCTTTTCCTTCCACGATTTACAACGTCATAAACTTTCGCAACACGTTGGTGTAATGCCCCCTTTGATTTGCCGGTCTGCGATGGCGCCAACATCTTATCCCATTTCAGCAACTGATTACGGAGTTCAGCACAGGAGTATCTTTCGATGCCGATATCACCGTCTTTTATATCATCGAGATGTATGGCAAGCAACCTAACTGGTAGTGCAGAGTCGTCACTTTCGGAAAAGATTGTCGCGCTTATTCGTTTATCAGCACCAAAACCTGCTTTTAAAACACGAAAGAAAAAGTCACAGTAATTCCTAAGGAAACTTTCTTCGTCTTGATCGTTATCTATTCCTTGAATATATCTTGTCGGAAGCCTGCCTGACGAATCAGAGTTTCCCTTGAAATCAGGCAGAGTATAATTAAAAAGGTCATCAATCAGAGTCCATTCACTTTCAGAAAAACCAAAAGCTTCTCGTACGCGTTCATCTAATTCATCATAATTTGACAAGCCTACCAGCATGTTTGGTTGAATTGCCGGAAGTGGTATATTGAAAAGATCATTGACATTAACCGTTGGAATATATGTAGCCATTCTGCCGCTTGTTAATGTAAAGTAAAATGTGGCAAAGCGGCTATTCATGATGAGACAGGCATTTTCTAATATATCTATTGACCCTTTTTTCATATGTATAGATGCATAGCTCTGAGAGCAAAGAATCCCGTCTTTACTGCCCTTGACAATTGCAGATTTAAAGCGTCTGCTGTCTGCCTGCCATCCCTGCTTGATAATAAGTTGAGGGACTTTGAATGCCGTGTAGTCAGTAGATTCCCTTGAATGTACCCATGGGTCTTTATTCTCCGGAAGACCATGAGCCTCTAAGTAGAGAAAAGTACCATTTGGAAACTTTCGATATTTAAATATCTTACGATCCAGTAGTTCTTTTACCTTGCGACCTCGGTCTCCGCGAATAATTCCTTGACGTTCCGAAATTCTGTTTTCACGCAATAAGGAGTAAAGCGTTGTATTCCCTGCCAATCTTCGAATCAGAGCCAATTCACGAGGTCCGCCCCATGTATAGGCAGACCAAATTATTGAATCACTTGCAGCGTCATCCTGGTAAATCAATTGGACATCATTAGGTTCGATTACGATTCTAAGGTCATCATCTATGGTTTTCATTTCTTTTGGTGCAATATAAGGAAACGGCTCCCCATCCGGTGTTTCAGGACTAAAAGTGACGATACACGACGGGCCTATAGCACCCTTATACAAACCAAATCTCAGGGTTGATAGATTAACAACTTGTTGAATCTTAAACGACGAAAAAAACTTTCGACGAAATCGGGCAGCCGTGCCCATATTATTCGTGAGCAAACCAGATGGTTGAAGCATTGATACGATCCCGTTCTTTTTCGAAAGAGCTGCAGCTTTGGGTAGAAACATCGGGCCAATGTTTTTATAGGCAACCTCCCACCCTCCATTTTCCCAATAGCTAACATCGGAATTGCCAATGGTTCTCCCGCCCCAGGGTGGGTTCCCTACAACAAGATCGTAAGATTCGGCATCTTCTTTTGCACGAAATCCTGAAATATTCTCTTTAAAAAAATCAGACGCAATAATTCTTCGTCCTCGTAGTGTAGGAAAATTCACTTGAGTCCAATAGTGTTTCGGATCGATTTCGTCGCACATTGCCAAATAAAGGCTGAAAGATGCGACACGCACTGCATGTTCGTCCTGATCAATACCAAACAAATTTTTAGTTAAAAAGCGCTTCAAATCTTTTGTACCGGGCTTCCGTTTTTTTGAGGCTTTCCAGCGCCAGACCAGCCGCTGAAAGGCTTTGACAAGGAAAATTCCTGATCCACATGCAGGATCGAGGATTTTAAGATCCCAATCCGTGCCGCACCACGGCAAAACGCCATCCAGAATAAAGTCAACCAGATGTGGCGGCGTATAGACAGTGCCTGTTTTTCTTTTCTTTTTTTTGTCCTTCCTGGCTACGAACTCCTCATAAATACTGCTGATAAATTCGAGTGGAATGACATCAAAAGAATACTGTCGCCAGAGAAGACCCTGCCTGCTTTGGAAGTCCAATCTGCCACCAATAAAGTCGGATAGTGTATGAAGGTGTCTTGCATCCACCTTGGCCTTTTCTTTGGACAATTCTTCCTTTTGTCGTTTTTTGTCCTGGCCGCTTCCTGGGAATAAGTCACCATTAAAACGTTCATTAAGCCAATGAAACAAGGCATAGGTGTCATCATAATTTGAGAGAAGGTCTTCAAGGCTAGTATAAAGTTGACAAAGAGTTCCATCTCTATGCAGTGATGCAAACTTGGATTTAGACAATGCAGATTTTCCGAATGCGTCTTTTCTGTCGACAAGGAATTGAATAAAGATAATACGGGCTAAAAGGTCATGACAGACATCTTCGTCCAGGTTCTGATCTTCAATTAGTATTCTCCGTACCTCTTTCAGGTTTTTTAAGAGCAACCGATCAGCACAATTGTCACGTTGAAAACGATCCTGGTACTTTTCAAAGAAACGCCCGGTAATGAGTTCAACCCAGTGAAGCGAACTGGCGGCTTGTTCGGCTAATGACCCATGTTCTAAAAGGTCTGTGCGAATTTCCGCAATTTCAAAGTTCAGGTTTTCATCCGATTGGTCCGCGCTTGGATTCTCATAGCAGGTCCAGGCTCGAATCTGATGAGGTTCCAGGGTAATTAGAACAGGAGCGTGGGAGAAATTCCATGCTAATCTATGAGCTTCCCGAATAATTTGATTCGATACTGGTTGAGGGAACTCGCAGACTATTGCAAGGGGTGAAGCGGTTTCGTCTGCCCTTGGATCACGCGAAAGAATGCCGACCCTGAGGTCAATTCCGTCCTTCATTCGGCGAAGAGGGTCTTGTAGTTTTCGTTGGACAAGTTCAGCAAGCATACAAGGCCCTGAGCCGGAAGGTTGAAAAATTTCGGAGGCAACCGGCCAATTAAGCTCTTGATGAACTCGGTCTATTGCGTTATGCTTGATTACAGTCATAAGATGACTTGCTCAATATGCCTAATATAGAGAATCAATTTTTTGCCGTACCTATTTTATAGCAATATATAAGGCGCTACCGGATAAATTTATTATTAATCATTTTTTTGATAGGTTTCATCATAAAGCAAAAATCGTGCAACGACTTGCCGGCAGTTACTCAATCGGTTCAAAGCGGCTTAGGAACGTGGACGAAATAACTTCAGCAAGTAGGCGCACAGATTTGTGTCGAATTTGTTTGATCTCAGATCACAAAAGTTGATGGAATAGCGAGCTATTTCAATATTTTTGGGATTTGAGATCGAACAAAGGCGGCCTGAAGCTGTGATGCATAGTTGCTGAAGTTATTTCGTCCCCGTTCCTTATGCACAATTGCCCACTTGCCGGGTCAGTCAACCATTTTCTGTTGTTTGTTGTGTTTCCTCCAAAAATTTAACTCTTTCTCGCAAATCCGGGGTCTTGGGTTTATTATGAAGAAACCTTTCCATAAAACCCGGGCCTTTTCCTGTTTCAGGGTTAATGGATAAGGCCTTTTGGTAGTCAAAAAGGGCTTCTTTGTGTCTGCCCAGATGATCGTATGCAATGCCGCGATTTGCATACGCAATGGCAAGTGTCCTGTCGTTTTGAATCGCCCTTGTAAAATCGACAACAGCTTTCTTATACTGCTCCAGGCAGATATAAGCAATACCACGGGTCAGATAGCCCTCAGCCTTTTCAGGCTCCCTGGAAACAGCCTCTGTAAAAAGATCGGCCGCCCTTTGGTACTTCTTTTTTTCCAGAAGACGATTGCCGTCAAGCAAAAGAGCCCGATAAACCTTTTCATGCTGGTCTATCGGGCTGTTTTGCTCGTTGCATCCAGGGCTGAGGCATACAACAAATAGTGTCAGGGCGATAACCCTCAAAATATTCATCATCATGTTAGTAGTTCGCTCCAACTACCCATCCTTCACCAGTAACAGTTCACAGTTGTCGGTTCACAGTTTTATGTTTTGAACAGCCGTAAACCGTGAACTGTTAACCGTGAACTGTTGCCTTCACCGGAATCAGAAGTTGTAGAACGTCGACAGAGTGTAGCGCATACCTTCATCGGTTTTATCAAAACGTTCGGTGTTTACATACATGACTTCTGCGCCAACCTTTACCCCTTTGGTGATTTTATACCAACTGTTTACAAAAGCCATATCGTTTCTGGTAAATTGTCTGTCACCCAAGGTTCCTCTCATTGTTTTCATGTCATCATTTTTGGGATCGTCGATACCGTATCCAGCGGAAACAGTGATATCATCAGTAGCATTTGCGGTCAGGCTGATAAAACCACCTATTGATTCTATTTCCTTTGGATTATTTGGGTCACTATCGTTTACGCCCATTTCATAGCGGAGAAAATCTTTATCCAGGGCGTCTCCCCAAAATCCTTCAGCCTTGAGCAGAACAGGCCCCAAGTTTAATTTGAGTTCTAATGCAGCTAAGGATCTATCTATATCCTTGCCGGTCTGGCCGTATTCATTGCTCTGATAACCACCACCCAGGGCAACAAGGTTGCCATCTCCGAAATTATAGGCAACCCTGGCAAGAGCCCACGGCATCCTTTCTTCTTCTTCAGTATCAATCCTGCGGTGCTTCATCGCTGATAAAAGGAGTTCCACGTCGCCCAGCTCTTGGCGAAGCGTAACCTGGGGTACACGCCACCACAGGTTGCCGGCAGCGGTCAGGACACCGAAATCAATGGTAGCCGGATTCTGCTGGGCCACCGGGATCCAATCCTGTCCAGCCCGAAGGCTTGTGCCGGATGAATTGTTTGCCAGATCTATATATCCGACTCGCATTCGGGGGATCAGGTTGTTGCCTGCATTGGTGCCGTAAAAATCAATTTCAAAACGGCCATTAGCTGTCCAGTTCCCATCTGTGTGGCTTGCCTCAAACCCGAAACGGGTATCCCGCGGGTTGAAATTTACAGAATCATTTGAGGCATCTTCCTTAACCGCCGCGACAAAATCATTATATTTGAATTCTGCTGTGTCATAGTTGAGATCAAATTTTATCCGTCCATAAAGGCGCATGTTGTATTTGGACCATACGCTTTCAGTTTTGGACAATATGCTTTCAGTTTTGGACAATACATTTTCAGTCGTGGCTTGCTTTTTCTTCAGATCCTTAATCTCTCCTTCCAGGCGATCCAGGCGTTCAGCATCTGTTTCTGCTGACACTGTCATTGACATCAACGAAAAGAAAACCGTAAAAACCAGTACAATAAGACCATATTTCTTCATAGCTTTTTACTTCCTCCTTTTAATATAATTTTTCTTCCCTGACTCTACTTTCGTGCAGGTCCAGTTCCTTCAGGCACCTTTACGTCCCCGATATCCTCGGCCAGCACCTCCACTTCACCGGTAATGTTTGTGGACATCTCCAGCTTGAAAGCCAGAAAGTACATCATGTAGCAGCCTAATGCCCACCAGATAATCTGCCAAATCCATATGGACGGCATGCCCAAAAACCACGTTTCAGGCGCATTCGGGTTGCTGAAAATGGTGTTTCCGATCACTGCAAAAGGACCGATGGCAAACATAAACCACACAAGGGTAATGAGCCAGCCAAGGGGCTTCAAGCCTTGTTTTGCTTTTGGAACGCCGGCATGGTGTCTCAGGAATTTGTGAAATTCAAACCGTCGGGCAAATTCCTTCTTATCCGGCTGTGTAAAGGCGCTCACCAACACGGCAAGAGTAAGATTAAATATGATCCCCCAGCCCGCACTGTGAATGGTCAGTGGATAGGCGCCCCATGGCATCCCGAATTCAAACTTATATGTCAACGTCACTGCAATTAGACCAGCAATCAGTCCGGTCACAATCCCCTGTCTTGTAAGCCATGGCACATACAGGATAGCAATCAGGGCCGGCCACATCTGAAATCCATAAGAAACAGCCAGTCCCCCCAAGAGGACCAGTGCGTCTGTGGATGTAATAGCCACGACCAGAGCCGCTCCAACGACAACTATTACCAGAAGACGTCCGAAAAACTTCTGCTGCCGGTGGGATGCGTCTTTGTTCAGGAAATGTTTATACAGATCGCGGGTCAACATGCCGCTTGCTGTTGACATGTAAGCAGCGCCCGTGGACTGCATGGCGGCAAGTGCACAAACTGCCAGAAGCCCGGTGAGCCAGGGCACGTGATCTCCCATGAGGTGGATCAGCCACGGCACCAGACTTCCCTGCTTTCCATCCGCTAATGATGGAATAATGCCGGCATCCATCAGGGCATGTCCTCCCATCCCTTGGATTGCTGTAAAGACTATGAGGATAAATCCTATCCCGATAGAAGAGGCTATAACTTGCTGAAGGGGAAAGGGTTTTGGGTTTTTGTTGGCAAAAGCCCACATGGAAAATGCAGGGGCTGACTGGATTCCCATGAGGGCAAACATATATGTCAGTATCATCACGCCGGTCCAGCCGCCGCCCACGGACTTGCTTGCCGCCGGCACCCACTGGATCACCCCTGGAATAGCAACATAATGACTGTAACCGTCAGGAGTAAGCTTAGTATCGGCAAGCACGATTTTTGCGATTCCGGATGTAAGACCGTCCCAGCCGCCGCAGAAAGCAAGGGTAATGATGCTCAGCGCGACAATTCCGACTGCAAGCAAGATACACTGGGCCGAATCTACATAGGCCACCGATCTCAGGCCGCCCAAGGCCACATAGACGGTCACCACCGAGGCTAACATGACCATGCCCACATTAATAGAAAGCAAGCCGTCGGTCAAAACGTTAAACAGATAACCCGAAGCCCTCAGTTGCACCCCAAGGTATGGAACGCTGAAAAAGAGAGCGACAATGACGGTCAGAACGCGCATGGTATCGCTCTTGAAATATGCGGAGAACATCTCTCCGGGTGTGACAAAGCCGTATCTCTTGCCAAGAAGCCACTGGCGCTTTAGAAACAGGACACCGGTAAATGGGATGGTTATGGCATAAAAAGAGGCGTAGGCGTAAGGAAAACCGTCTCGCCAGACCAGGGCAGGATGTCCCACGAATGTCCATCCGCTGAAGGATGTGGCAGTGGCTGCCAGGACAAAGACCCAGACACTGATTTGTCGTCCGGCAATAAAATAATCCGATGCGGTCTTGGCGCGTAAGGCTCCTTTGATTCCCCATGTAATACAATAGACCCAGTAAGCAAAAACAAAGATAATTAACCAGTAAATACTTGAACTCATAATTTCCTCCCTATCTTTACGTGCAAATGCTAATCCTCAAGGGTTGACAGATCGCCTTCCTTTAACCCTAATTCCTGCGCTTTCAATACGCGGCGCATAATCTTGCCACTCCTGGTCTTTGGAAGTTTGTCTTTAAATTCAATTCCCTTGATGACCACAATGGGTCCAAGCATTTTTCGGACATGGGCTTTCAGTTCGTTTACCAGAGCGTCTTCATCCTCTTCGACGCCTTCCTTTAAAATGACAAAGAGCTGTGCTACCTCTCCACGAACCTTGTCTGGCACACCGATACACGCAGCCTCAGCAACATGTTTATGGCTGACCAGGGCGCTTTCGACTTCTGCTGTGCCAATCCGGTGACCGGCAATCTTGAGAACATCATCAGATCGGCCCTGAAACCAGAAATAACCGTCCTTGTCTTTGGTAGCAATATCGCCGGCCAGATACACCCCAGGAATTTTTGACCAGTAAACCTCTTTGTATTTCTCAGGATCCTTGTAAAGAGTCGTGAGCATGGCAGGCCAAGGTTCCTTAACGACCACATGCCCCCCCTTGCCAGGTTCAACAGGTTCTCCATTGGCATCAACTACGTCCACATGAATACCGGGGAAAGGCTTGAAAGCCGAACCGGGCTTCAATACGTTGCATGGCGTTGGTGCTACCATAAACATACCTGTCTCGGTCTGCCACCAGGTATCCATGACAGGACAGTTCTTATTCCCAACGTTCTTATAATACCAGACCCACGCCTCAGGATTGATCGGTTCGCCCACCGTACCGAGAAGCCGTAGCGTGGACAAATTATGCTTTTTAAGACGCTGAGAACCAAACCTCATAAGCATCCTGATGGTGGTTGGCGCTGTGTAGAGAATATTGACCCCGTACTTTTCTATGATCTGCCACATCCGATTCGGCCCGGGAAACAGCGGATGCCCTTCGTACATAACCGTGGTGGTACCTAAAACAAGTGGAGCGTAAACAATGTAGCTATGCCCCGTAATCCAGCCCGGATCAGCAGCGCACCAGAAAATATCGGTCTCTTTTATGTCAAACACCCATTTCAATGACCGGTTCACTCCTACCATGTAGCCGCCATGGGAATGCACAACCCCCTTGGGCTTGCCGGTCGTTCCTGAGGTGTAGAGAATAAAAAGAGGGTCATTTGCGTCCATTTCAACTGTCTTAAATTCCTTGCTTACCCCCTCCATCAGATCTTCGTACCAAACATAACGCCCGTCACTCATATCGACTGGTATGTCAGCCCATTTTACCACAACTACTGTTTCCACAGAGGGGCAATCAAGCATGGCGTCATCTACTACCTCTTTCAATTTAACGACCTTCCCGTTTCGATTAAAGCCATTTGCTGTGATGATAACTTTTGCTTCGGCATCATTAACCCTGTCCCTCAGAGCTATGGCGCTGAACCCGGCGTAAACCACGCTATGGATGGCGCCTACCTTGGCGCAGGCAAGCATGGCAATGGCGATATGAGGTATGTTGGGGAGATAGATGGACACCCTGTCCCCCTTTGTGATTCCGAGAGAGGTAAGCGCGTTGGCGACCATATTGGAAGCCCGATACAGGTCATAATAGGTCATGCGCGAGCGTTGTCCGGACTCGCTTTCAAATATCAGCGCCACCTTGTTTTTGCGGTGGGTCTTTACATGCCTGTCCAGGGCATTATAGGCTATGTTGGTTTTGGCATTGACAAACCATTTGAAAAACGGCGCCTCAGACCGGTCAAGCACCTTGTCCCACTTCCTGAACCAGTCCAATTCCATAGCCGCCTCTTCCCAAAACCCTTCGAGGTCTGTTTTTCCCTTTTTTACGGCGTTTTCATAGTCATTCGGGTCGATGTTAGCGTTGACTACCATTTCGGGCAGCGGCCGATAGACCCGTTTTTCATCCATCAAGGCCTCAGTGGTCTCTTTTTCTGATTGCTCTTTTTCTTTGTTCGATTCCTCAGCCAAAACTTCCATAGATGTTCTCCTTCCTTCTTTGTGATTTTTGATGCAAATTCTTCTTAGTCTTAGGCTTTTATAAAACATAAAGTATAAAATATCAAGCATAAAGCGCTACGCAATTTGCATGCGGAAATAGGTTCAGCTTATTTACGGATGTGAAAATTTGTGAAAAAGCCATTAGCTGTTAGTTGTTAGCTAAATGTGTTATCTGTTTGATTTTTTAAGCTAAAGGCTAATTGCTAAAAGCTAACCGCTAAAAATCTTCGATTTGAGAATAGCATCCAATTGACTACAATTTCAGGTGGTTTGAGTTTTCGTCCAGCCACTAAATAGTTTTATATTTCCTTTTCTGAAACACCTGCCTCCTCAAATGTTAAAACATTATTAAAAACCTGTATCGCCCCCTCAATTATCCCCATTGATAAAGCCCCACCGGTACCTTCGCCAAGGCGCATACCTAAATCCAGAATTGGCTCAAGCTTCAAATGTTCCAGCATCGCTCGATGCCCGGGCTCTTCTGAGCAGTGTCCTGCAAAAAGATAATCAGTAACATGCGGACAAAGAGTATGAGCAATCAATGCTCCTGCCGTTGAAATAAAGCCGTCAACCATAACAGGACGACTATGATACGCACCGGCAAGCATACAGCCGGCGATTCCGCCTATTTCAAAGCCCCCTACTTTCGACAGAATATCAAGTCCGTCTTTTCTGTCCGGCTGATTTACCTGAATTCCGGACTTGATAATATTTCGTTTCCTCATGAGCCCTTCCACATCTATCCCTGTTCCCCTGCCGACCATATCTTCCAGACTCTTGCCAGTAATCACTGCTCCAATAGCTGCCGAAGGAGTTGTATTGCCAATACCCATATCACCGGTACCCAGAATATCTATACCTTTATTAAAAAACTCGGTAGCAAGATTAAATCCGGTTAAAATTGCCTTTTCAGCCTCCTCACGTGTCATGGCAGGGCCTTTTGTAAAATTTGATGTCCCTTTTGCAATTTTATGGACCAAAAGACGATTTCCACCATCTATCGAATCAGGGTCTAGCTCAGGAATGATACCCATATCCACCACCCAGACCTCCGCACCTACATGCCGGCAAATTGCATTTATTCCTGCCCCGCCTTTCAGGAAAGTCATAACCATCGCTCCGGTAACATCCTGTGGGAAAGCGCTCACCCCTTCATTAACCACCCCATGATCTCCGGCCATAACCAGAATAGCCTTTTGATTTATAGACGGCTTAAGATTCTTATATATTCCGCATAACCGCTCAGAAATATCATGAAGCCTTCCCAGGGCTCTCGGCGGCATAACAAGTTGAGCCGTACGCTCCCTTGCCTTTATCATCCATTCCCTGTCAACCGGTACAATACCATCCAGAATTTCATCAAGCTTAATTTCTTTTCTATCAATCAAATTTTTACCCTCTATTTACCTTTTCCCCAAAAACACAGGCATATGGCAGGTCTTCTGACTCTCGGATCATCCTACTTGCCGCGCCTTCCAGCCCAAATTATCTGAAAGTCTATAGCTTCACGATTCGGACGACGGCTGAATTTGCTCATATCTCCCTCCCAACCAGCTTTTCCGAACAAAGCAGATCACGATAATTTTTTACCAGAGGCTTTATAAAAATCTTCTTTGGACTGGTGGCATAACTCTTACCTTCGCGAACAAGACCTTGGCCGGTTGTCATGCCCAAGCATTGCCAATTGGCCGCCTTGTAACATATACCTTGATAATGGACAGGGTCTACAAAAGTCTCCATTAATACCGGAGAATAGCCCCAACTCTCTTGCCAATGTGCTCTTATTTGCCGGTTGATTTGACCCAATACATGGCTGGCAAGATTTTTGACCTGCACCCATGGGAAGATCAAAAACCGTGAATTATTAATAACCCAGGCCAGATTGTTCAAACGCTGCTTTTCCGTCCAGCCAATCCAACGGTCTCTTGTCCCCATGGATTTTGCTGCACCGGAAAACAGAACACAACCTAATCGACCTCGCTCGCTTTTAATAAAATATTGCAGCGTATATCCAAAGGGTTTCTTGTATCCCAAGTAATGATACCGTGATACATATTCTTTCCATAGTGCTGCAATATCTTTATCTTTCACAATCTCCAGTTCTACCGGATATAGCTCCTTGAGTTTGCAAGCTATTTCAGGCTGAGGCCCTGTTTTTTCTGTTATGGAAATCGCTCTTTTAACTCTAGT
>Ga0255427_1096_pt1 | contig 19001 bp, 11 predicted proteins | sample ANMaggSeSYBR02D9_FD_182671 | JGI IMG/M metagenome (GOLD analysis project Ga0255427, IMG submission 182671) | Sediment cell enrichment communities from methane seep in Santa Monica Basin, California, United Staets - ANME aggregate JGI... | ecosystem: Environmental > Aquatic > Marine > Cold seeps >... | reverse complement strand
GATTTGACTGTGAGGATAATGAAAAATGGAAGGTGTGGGAGGATTTTGTAGAGATGGGCGTCAATGATGGGATGATTAAGCAGATAGATGATAGCAATGAGAAAATTTATACTTATCAGAAATCAAATAATAATAGAGTTGAAGAATAGTCATTGAACAGAGGGTGATATTATTAGAATATTTGGTACAATTCGTGATTCACAGAATAGAAACCCTGTTGTAGAAGCAAACATCAGGCTTAGTATCGAAGGTATGCAGATAGCTTCTATTACTACTAATGGGCAGGGTGAATATGAATATGCAACAGAAGAAGATTATCTGGAGCAGACATTAGATTTTGTCATTCAAAAAGAAGGTTTTGAAACAAAGAACATATCTTACGAGATTGATAAAGCTGAAATTAAGTCAGATATTCTTTTAAATGAGCTTGAAAAAGGAACAAAAGAAAAAACTAAGATATTTGGCACTATTCGAAATTCAAAGAATCGTGATCCTGTTAAGGATGCAAGTATCAAACTTAGTATCGAAGGTAAGCAAATAGCTTCAATTTCTTCCAATGAGCAGGGTGAATATGAATACACGACTGAGGAAGATTATACAGGGCAGACTTTGGATTATGTCATCCAGAAAGAAGGTTACATAAAGAAGAATATTTCATATGAGATCGATAGCCCTGAGATAAAGTCAGATATTCTGATAGACGAATTTGAAATTGAGATAAAAGGTAAGATATGTGATAAAGCAGATCGTCCACTGGCTGATGCCAGTATCAGTTTTAGAATAGGTGGTAAAACTATAAAGCTGACTTCTGATAAAGACGGTTCGTATTCTTTTACTGCTGGCCAGCAATTCTTAAATCAGACCATAGGATATGAAGTGAGTAAAGAAGGATTTAAGGTCAAAAGCGGGAAACTTAAGTTGATAGAATATCTAAAATGCATTAATTTAGATCCAACTATTCCTATACCTCCGATAAAGGTTGCGGCTGTGCTAATAGCATTGTCCGTTTTAGCAATATTTATAATTGCAATACCAGGTGGTCCATCAAAATTGGCAATTGATCCGGATCCTTTAAACTTTGACTTTAAACCTGATACTGAACCTCAGACTTTCTCAATATGGAATGAAAATAACAAGTTCTACTTGATATTCAATAAAAAACTAGAATGGAATGTTAGTACTAATGCGGATTGGATAACTGTGAACCCTACAATCGGAACCGAAGCGCATACGGTAACTGTTAGTATTAATAGTAATGGCCTTCAACCTGGCAGCTATACTGACAGCATTACAGTGACATCAAATGGAGGAAATAAGACAGGGAATATATCCTTGTATATAGAAAAGGAACTAATAATTAATTCCTTTACTGCAGATCCTGAAACCATTTCTGCTGGAGAGGGATCTACATTACATTGGGACGTTTCTGGTGCCACAAATGTAACTATCGATGGAATAGGAAATGTGGATCCAATTGGAGAAATAGATGTATATCCATATGAAACTAATATTTACATCCTTAGAGCTACAAATGAACTTGGAAAGAATGTTAAAACTGTTATATTAAATGTCGGAGACGAACCTATCGAATTGCCAATAATTCATTCTTTTATTGCAGATCCTAATAACATTTCTGTTGGAGAGGGATCTACATTGCGCTGGAACGTTTCTGGTGCTACAAGCGTAACTATCGATGGAATAGGAAGAGTGAATTCAGCTGATGAAAGAAATGTTGATCCGGATATAAATACCAACTACATACTCGAAGCCACGAATGAAGCTGGATTATCAAATTTTAAAACTGTTACAGTGAATGTTGAATATCTACAGCCAAAATTGTCTGTAGATCCTGATATACTAAACTTCGGTACCATATCTGTGGGAGATAAAAAATCCCTGACATTCAAGATATCAAATGATGGAGGGGGAACCTTAAATTGGAAAGTGGGTAATAAACCGAACTGGATAGGAATAAGCCCAACATCCGGATCTTCGGGAACGGTTTCTGTTACTGCCAATACTGCAAACTTGAATGATGGCATTCATAGGGGAAATATTGTGATAGGTTCAAATGGTGGACAAGTTTCCATTCCCGTTACAGTGAATGTTGAAGATCTAAAGCCGAAATTGTCTGTAGAACCTGATATACTAAACTTCGGTACCATATCTGTGGGAGATAAAAAATCCCTGACATTCAAGATATCAAATGATGGAGGGGGAACCTTAAATTGGAACGTGGGTAATAAACCGAACTGGATAACCATACGCCCAACATCCGGATCTTCGGGAACGGTTACTGTTACTGCCAGTACTGCAAACTTGAATGATGGCATTCATAGGGGAAATATTGTGATTGATTCAAATGGTGGAACTAAAACAATAAATGTTTATTTAACCGTTAATGATATTAAATATGTCAAATATCTCGTATCTCTGGAGGAGGACTTGATCGTGCCTAATGGATTATGTGAAGATGGTACGAAAAAATGTGAACTTTTTGATACATATCACGGAGGTTATTACTATGCTATGGTCGGAAATTATGTTGCTTTGAACGGTAATCCCGAAAAGCTGAAAACGATCACAATTGATGATAAGATAGTTCTTCATGTTGGTCAACAGTATAAGATTTCAGATGGTATTGAACTTACTGCAGTGGAAATCGATGTTGAAGGAGGAGAAGTATGGCTTGCATTAATTCAAGATGGCAAAGAATTAACATCAAGTGTAGTTTACAAAGGAGAAATATTCACCTATACGGAAGAACAAATCGAGGGTGAATCTGATGTACCGATGTTTGTTGCTTATGTTGAAACAATGTTTGCTGGAATGAATACAAATATGGTCAAGGTACGCTATGTTTGGTCGATAGTCTAGTGATGTAATTATTGATTAATATTAACAGATGAACCACTCATCCGGAAAATCAAACCAATATCAAGATCAGCTTAAGTAAAATCCGGCAGGAAATAACCAGAGGCCTCCTCTACACTCACACCCACATCAATGCCAAGACCACCAGAACCTTGGAGGCAGCCTCATTCCTTTACGCACTCATCGAACTGCTCAGCGAAAAAGAAATACTTTCGATCGAAGAACTGGATGAGCGTAAGAAGCAGGTTACAGAGCGGCTTGTGAGGAAATTCGTTGAAAGCAAAATAGGGCTTTTGTACCAGGATCCAGAATGCAACAAATACACTTTCGAGCATGAAGCTGAAGTTGACTGCCACAGCAGGCGGCATTTATGCAAAGCAGTATGCTGTAAGTTTCCTTTTGCCCTGCAAGATAGGATGTGGAGGAGGTTGTCATCAGGTGGGAGTTCGACAGGCCTTATCTGATAGCTCACGGTGCTGGTGGTTATTGCGTGCATTTTGACAGGAGGAGTTACATGTGTACGGTGTGGGAGCAGCGGCTTGTGCCCTGCCTGGGGTTTGACTGTGGGGATAGTAAGAGATGGAATGTATGGAAAGATTTTGAGGAGATGGTGATTAATGAGGAGTCGATGGAGCAGATTGAGGAACGGGAAGGTATATACTTATATAGAATTATAAAAGAATAGTTATAGGGTTGGTGATAAATGATGGGTGAAATGAATAGTATATTTGCTAAGAGATCCGAGGCAAATAAAATCAATTCAGATTTACAGACGCGAAGGATTAATCGATCCGGATCGAAGGCCTCTTCTGTTGATAGTATTTTACATCTTCAGAGAACCATAGGTAACCAAGCTGTTTCGAGATTGATAAAATCAAAGGCTCTACAGGCTAAACTAAGAATAGGGCAGCCCGGAGATGTATATGAACATGAGGCTGATAGAGTGGCGGATGCTGTGATGCGGATGCCAGCACCGCAAAAAGTATCAATAAATAATTCTCGCATCCAGAGGGCAAGCACAACGTTTGAGGAAAACGAACTGAAGCGACAGCCAATAGAAGAGGAGGAAGAGGAAGAAAAGAAACTACAAAGGCAACCAGCAGAAGAGGAGGAAGAGGAAGAAAAGCTTCAAAAAAAGCCGATAGAGGAAGAGGAAGAAAAGAAACTACAAAGGCAACCAGCAAAAGAGGAGGAAAAGGAAGAAAAGCTTCAAAAAAAGCCGATAGAGGAAGAGGAAGAAGAGAAACTACAAAGGCAACCAGCAGAAGAGGAGGAGGAGGAAAAAAAGCTTCAAGCAAAGAATGTTTCGGTTTCTAATCCAGTAGTTGATTCCGTCATTGAAAATCAGATACAGTACATGAAAGGAGGAGGGCGATCGCTATCACAAGGGGAACGAGCATTCTTTGAGCCGCGCTTAGGGTACGATTTCAGCGATGTGCGGGTGCATGAAGATGCAAAAGCGTCGGAGGCAGCGCGGGGAGTAAATGCAAGGGCATTTACAATTGGAAAGGATGTAGTCTTTAATGCGGGGGAATATTCCCCTGACAATCAGAAAAGTCAGAAGCTTATGGCGCATGAATTGACACATGTCATTCAACAGAATCGCGGTTGAACTTTGACCTTACTGTGTCTGCCTTTATCGAAAGTGATACGTGAACCTTCTCCAAGCTTACTGGTAATCTGAAGGTATGTATAATTGATATGTGTCGTGTCTGGTACATTACCTATTTTTACTGTAATTCCTAAAGGAACATTGATAGGATCAGCGAGCTCACTGATTCCAACAGTTATTTGCTTCTTGCCAGGTCTGTGACCACCGTTGTATCCGTATTTTCCAAGAACTGATTTATTTCCATAGAGAATCAAGCTTGTCCAGTCAAGATTGATGTTGGTATGCTTGAAATTAAATTTCTGGAATAAGCAGTCTTGAATGTCGGCAATAATTTATTCCTTATTTTCCCCAATGGTTTCAAGAGCACGGAAGAGGGTTCTTTCTTGAAATCCTTTGAGTTCAAATAATTCAAGGACTTCTTCTCGATTAATCCATTCACTTGATTTGCTGATACTGAAATTGTCAGTAAGCTTGTAGCAAATAAGAGCTGTTATTAATGAGTTTTGGTCTCTACATTTTTTTTTGTATTTGCTAAAGACATGTTGGAAACCAAGTTTTTCATGTTGTTTTTGCACGGTAAGGATTGTTCCAACAGGACTTGGGACAAAATTGCCCCATATTTTTCAATATTTTTATCAGTTGGATGGGAAATGTTATTATAATTTGGTTTAAATATCATTGTAATTCTATCCCATGTAGCGTATTTTTAAGGCCGACTTTTTTTCCTTATTACAATAATATTGTTGTTCATAAATATTAAATACTTCGTGAAAAATTAAATATACCGAAGACGTTTATTGTATTTTGATAGATCAAATTAACATCTAAAAATGAAAGGAATATTGAATGATATTAAAATCACATAATAATGGTTAGAGTCATTCATTGATTGAAGTGTTAAATGAATATTGTCCCAAGGCCGTTCCAACAGGAAAGCATATATTATTGTTCGGCGAAATTTCATATGTTCGTAGTTTTATTTGCATATTTTGTCATAAAGACATGACTAAGAACACTCATATTAATTTTAACTCTCAAAGTTGGGTTACAGTGTGTTAGATCCACCATGTGCCATTCATTGGTTTTGATTCAGATCAGTTGAAAATATAGGTTCGGGATAAACAATGGGTAAAGCAACAAGAACAAAACCCAAATCATCTCAAGCCAAAATGAAAAATGTGGCTTCTAAAAAACAGAAGACAGACCACTCTCAATCCATTAGATCGCCTGCAGAACAAATCCTGTTCCTTCAAAGAACCATCGGGAACCAGGCAGTGGGGAAACTTATCAAATCCGGGGCTTTGAAGACGAAACTCAGGATCGGTCATCCAGGGGATATCCATGAACAGGAAGCCGATCAAGTGTCTGAGCAGCTGATGAGTATGCCCCAGACGAATGTTTCGGAAGAAACAAAAGTCCCTGAAAATACTGCAGGTAATCCTATCCAGCAGAATTATGTCCGAATACTGTCTGATCGGGATCGGGCTATGGAAACAACGAATTTAGGATCGCAAAGTTTTTCCAGAGCCGGGTTTTCCGTGCAACGCATCAGCTGGAGTGACCTGAACCCCCTGAAAGCAGCAAAGAAGCTTGCAGGGAAAATGATCGGTGTGATCAAGAGTCTTGGCAGCTCTGCCTGGAACGCAGCGAAAAATCTCGGCAGTGCTGCGTGGAACAAGGTCAAGGGTGTGGGTGGCAAGGCATGGAACACTGTTAAAAGCAAGGGCGCATCCATCTGGAGCATAGTCACAACAACAGGATCAAGCGCCTGGAACAGAGTCAAAGGCATGGGCAGCAAAGCCTGGGGCAGTGTAAAGAACCTGGGTACAAGGGCGTATAAGGTTGCCAGGGGACTTGGCAAAAAAGCATGGGGCTCAGCCAAGAGCATGGGCAGCAAGGCATGGAACAAGGCTAAGCATCTGGGCAAGAGTGCATGGGATGGTGCAAAACGGGTAGGTACGAAACTGTGGAATAAAGCAAAAAACCTCGGGAGCGGCATCTGGAACAAGGTCAAGAACACAGCAGGCCGGGCCTGGGGGAAAGTCAAAGGTATGGGCAGCAAAGCCTGGGGTAGTGTAAAAGGTCTTGCCGGAAAAGCCTATAATACTGCCAAAAACCTGGGCGGCAAGGCTGTCGATATCGCCAAGGATATCGCCAACAAAGCCACCGTAGATAACCTATGCAAAGCAGTCGGCTGGTTAGCTGGCAAGGCATACAACCTTGTCGCTCCTTGGGTGAAAAAAGGCTGGAATAAAGCCAGGGAATTGGGTGGCAAGGCCTGGAACGCCGCAAAAAAATGGGGCGGCAAGTTATGGAATGGTGCAAAGGAATGGGGCAGCAAAGTCGGCAATTTTGCTAAAGACACGGCATCCCGAGCTTACAACGCCATAAAGAACGGGGCAACCAAAGCATGGAACTTTGCCAGTGGCCTTGGGAATAAAGCAATCAATGGCGCCAGGAAGGTGGCGGGCCAGGCTTGGAACTTTGCCAAGAGGCTGGGGACAAATGCCTGGAACTTTGCTAAGAACAAGGCTAGTAACCTTTACAACAAGGCTAAGAATTTTGGCGGCAAGGTATGGGCTAAAGCCACCAGCTTGGGCAGCGCGGTATGGAACAAAGCGCAAGTATTAGGAAGTAAGATCGCCGGTGCTGCCAGAAATTTAGGCGGCAAGGTGCTTGGCATCGCCGACAAACTTACGGGAGGGGCAGCCAGCAAGGTCGCAGGCATGGCAAAGAAGATCCTGGGTAAAGCTTCTGGCCTTTTAAGTTGGGTGGTGGGTAAGGCAAAGGGCCTGGCAAACAGGGCAATTAATAAAGCCAAAGAGATGAAAAACAAGGCTGTGAAGGCTGCCAAAGAAGCTGCTGCCAGAGCGTTCAAGACTGCCAGGGAAGCAGCCTCCAAAGCATACGCCAAAGCCAAAGAGTGGGGAGCCAAAGCCGTTAGTACAGCCAAAGGCTGGGCAAATAAAGCATGGAGCACAGCAAAAAATTGGGGAGCCAGGGCAATCAGCACTGCCAAAGACTGGGCAGGTAAAGCCTGGAATAAAGCCAAAGAGCTGGGAAGAAAGGCATGGAATACAGCCAGGGACTGGGCAGGTAAAGCCTGGACAACTGCCAAGGAATGGGGCAGCAAAGCCTGGGGCAAGGTCAAGGAATGGGGCGGAAGGGCCTGGGATTTCGCAAAGGAATGGGGTGGTAAAGCCTGGGATTACGCTAAGAGCGTGGGCAGTAAATTGCTGGATGTGGCCAAGGCACTGGGACTGGACAAGGCGTGGAATCTCGCCAAATATCTTGGAAACAAGGCCTTCAAATGGATTAAGGACGCAGGATCAGCAATTGCCAGAAGGTTCAAGCCTGTGATCGATGTGTTGAAACCGGTTGCCGAGGTCATCGGCAAAGCAGCACTCCTTTTGAACCCGGTGACGGGGCAGCTGGCGGCAACCGTACTAGCATGCAAAACCATGGCCTGCGCTCTACCCAAGCTAATGAACAAAGGCGGCACAGCTCAAAAAGTGACCGATGAAGCAACCGAACTAATTCCCATCGTGAGCACAGCCAAAGACGGCTGCGGATGTTTAACTGGAGATAATTTGGTGACCGGAAAGAAGGAGGGAACAGGTCAGCGGGTGATTCGGTGTGTGGTAGCCGTGATTGATATTGTTGCCATCGTAGGCTCCTTTGTCACTGCGGGCGGCAGTGGGATCGCAGGGCAGGCGGCCAAAGGCGGCATCAAGGCCTGGTTAAAGCGGCTGTTCAAGATCGGCGGGAAGGGACTTGTTGAGAAGGGTGAAAAGGAACTTGCCAAGCAGCTGGCGGAAAAGGCAGCAAAGGAAGCAGCAGAAAAGGCAGCAAAGGAAGCAGCGGAAAAGGCAGCAAAGGAAGCAGCGGAAAAGGCAGCAAAGGAAGCGGCGGAAAAAGCTGCCAAAGCTGAACCACCAAAGGTACATGAATCTGCTCCACCTAAGGCTGCACCAGCGAAAGCCCCACCTAAAGCAAAGCCACCTGAATCAAAGCCACCTGAATCAAAGCCACCTGAAATAAAGCCACCTGCAGATCCAAAAATAAAAGCAAAACAGAAGATCGAATCAATTAAGCAAAAAATGAATTCAAACAATGCAAAAATAAAAGAAATTGAAAAAAATATAAAAAAGAAAGAAGCTAGACTGGAAAGACTTGGAAAAAAAAGAGACTCTGCAAGAACTTATGAGACAAAGAAAGCGGCAAAACAGCAAGAAATTCGGCAAAGAAAAGATATCGCAAATAAAAAAGAAGAGATATCCAATTTGAAAAAAGAAAATAATTCTTTAAAGAAAGAAATTAATCGTCAAAATCAAATATTACATCCTGAAAAGAAAGGAGAACTTCCATGTTTTTCAAGTGATACATTGGTATGGACAGTGGAAGGCACAAAGCGAATCGATCAATTGCAGAATGGTGAAAGTATATTAGCGTATGACTTTGAAAGGGACAATGTAGTTATTAGAAAGATAAATAGAGTATTGAAAAATAAAACCCGCCATTTCTATAAGATCGTAGCAGGCAATAGCGCTATTTATTCTACTGGCAGCCATCCTTTTTGGATCGAAAGTCAGTCTAAATGGATTGAAGCACGTGAATTGAAGAAAGATATGCGAATAAAACTTATAAATGGAAATAGCATTTCAATCGATTCTATTACGCTTCAAGAAAATTTTGATACATCTTCTTATAATCTCAGTGTTTATAAAACGCACAATTATTTTGTAGGTATTGGTGTATTGGTCCATAATAAGCTAATAATTGATTATAATTCACCGTCTCTTAAAGGTGGTTTTGGCAATTTAGATATATATGAATGTGTAAACCCTGACTACCCAGGGAAAGTATATATTGGCCAGACAGATGATATTCCCAGAAGACAAGGCGAACATCGAGACAAAGCAAGAAAAATGCTAAAAGATCCTTCAAAATTAACCAAAAAAGACCTAGAATTCTATAGATTTATGGAAAAGGCTAAACTTCAGCCTAGGGTTAAAAACCTAAACCAATATCAAGCGAATTATTTAGAGCAAAAAAATCTCGATATTGAAAGAGAAATTCGTGGACGCGATAATGTTATGAATCGTAAAGAAGTTGTCAAAAAAGGAAATATGGAAGCTTTGGCTAAAAAAATTGCTAATGACCCAAAGGTGCAAGAAGCAGGATATTGCCCGAAATAGGAGGAAATTATGTCTTGGTGGGAAATAGGACAAGGAGATGTAATAGGAGATATTCCAGCTGATATTATCAGCCGGACTTTCAGAAAAATTACCACAAGTTATGGCGAAACGGGAAGCCAAAAGCCTTCAATACAAGAAGTATTAGATGCTATTATATCGGTTTTACAAATTCAACCGAATGATTTTATTTCTAATGTGGGTGTTATGCATATTCAAAAAATAATAGTTAAACTAGAGGGCGGACCTAATAACGTCTTCAGTAAAGAGAATGGAACGGCAGATAATAAATTAATTGAGTCGTTTCGAGATGCATTTGAAGAGATTGCCCAAGAATATATTGAAAGGTGGGGGAGGAAACCGAGACTAAGAGAACTATTAAATTGTATTATATTCATACTTGGATATAAGCCAGAGGAATTCTTATCAATTCCAGAAGGAATTTCTATTGAAGACATCATAGCTGAATTAAGTTGATAGAAAATTAAAATTTACAATGTTTTATTTCATTTTTTAGAGATATCAATTATCTGGATTCATAGTCAAACGTTGCACCGGCACATCATGCCCCGCAGCTCTGCTGCGGTTGGGTGTGCCGGCGCAACGTTTGACTGAAAATATAGGTATCTGGGAATAAATAATGGGTGAAGCAACAAGAGCAGAAGCAAGAGCACCTGGAGCCAAAAAGGAAAATGTGGCTTCTCAAAAGCAAAATTCAGACCTCTCTCAATCCATTAGCTCGCCTGCAGAACAAATCCTATTCCTTCAAAGAACCATCGGGAACCAAGCAGTGGGGAGGCTTATACGATCAGGGGCTTTGAAGTCAAAACCAGAAGAAAAAAAGGATCAGACGCTGCAAACCAGACCTGATTCAATCACACCGGTGATTCAGCGGCAAATGGGAAAAGATGGGGAAGAAAAAGCTGAATCCATCCAGGCGGAATCTGCCGAATCCCGGGATAACAACTTAGAGGAAGGAGCTGATGTCGAAACGCAGATCAATCTTAGCAAAGGGCACGGGAGTCCTTTGCCTGATCCTGTGCGCTCCTATATGGAACCGAGGTTTGGCGTAGATTTCAGCAAGGTTCGCGTCCATACAGACAGTGATGCCACACAAATGAACCGGGACGTTAAAGCCCGGGCCTTCACCCACGGCACCGACATTTACTTTGGATCTGACCACAGTCCAACAAATTCAGAACTCACTGCGCATGAACTCACTCACGTCATGCAACAGACAGGCAGAGGTGCGGTCTTAGACACGCCAGCCGTGCAGCGCCGGGACGCAAGCGAAGGCGGGAAGCGCATGTACCGCACCACCGATGGCAAAATGGTGGAATTGCCACCTGACATGACAGCAGAAGACGCGGCCAGGCTTGAAGCCGAAGGAAAAGCGGCTGAGAAAAAATTGGGTAAACGTCCGCCACCTAAACCTTTATCTGAGGTAAAGAAACCAACCAGGAAAGAAGAAAAGGAAGTAAAACCTGAAGGCAAAGACAAAAAATCCAAAAAAGGTAAAAGTAGAGGTAAAAGCAAAGGTAAAGGTAAAGGTAAAGGCAGAGTCGCACAAAAGGCAGGGGGCGCTGCGATGCCTGGGGCAGTGGGTCACAGCGAAGTGGCACAATACCTGTCCAGTAGAGGTTCATCTGTGCTGATCAAAGGCATGGGAAGGTTACAGAAGCTCAAACAAAACGAGCAGACACACGACAATGCCGCAGAAAAACTGAAGCAGTCCGAAAAAGCCGTGTTCACCCCACCTAGCGAAGGTCAATCGCAAAGCAATGCTTCGCAGGTGAATGCCGTAAGTGCCAAACCCGTGCCTACTGTCGATGAAAAAAGAGCCAAAAAGAAGCTGCAGGAATCGCTAATAGAAAATATCCCGGAAACCATCGAAGACGTCGACAACTTTAAACGCGACAAAAAGGCCCAGCGCATGGGCGCAGACGTGATGAAGGTTGTACAGAGCGACAAAAACGCCGTGATCTCTACCTTCGGTGACATGGAACACACGCCACCGCCCATCCCCCCTAAGCACACTCCTGAAGCCCTGCCACCTAAAGAAATAGCGCCGCACACTGCCAATATGTACCTTGGTCGAAATGCCATTGCGCCATTACAGAAAGAGCATACCGACCTGAGCAATTACACTAGTGAGGCCGAAAACAAGCTGAAAGAGGAAGACATCACACAGGAACAGCTTGACATGGTTGACAGCGGTGACCTCGCCGAAGCGAACAAGGAAAAGAAAGGTATGGAGAAAACGGCGAAGAGCGAACCGCTCGCCGTGCAGAAGTTCGCGCAGCAGGAAACCAAAAAGGTCGAGAAAGACCTCAGGCAGGAAGAGAAGAAGCAACGCAACGAACTGAAGGTTAAACGTAAGGCCAGCCTCGGCGCCACCTTGAAACAGCAGAAGGGCACCAAGACCGCCATCGAAAAACAGCGCGATGAAGTGGCCAACAAGATCAACGGCATATACAGATCCGCGCAAGACAAGGTAAAGAAGAAACTTAACGATCTTGAAAAGAATTCGATGAAGCGCTTCGATGAAGGCAATAATAAGGCCACGAAAAAATTCGAAGACAATGTCAAGCGCGAAATAAATGCTTACAAGAAGAAACGCTATTCCGGTTGGTTTGGCTGGACCAAAAAAGCCAAAGACTGGATACTGGGTATGGACAAACTGCCCAAAGTCAAGGCCATCTTCGAAAGCAACCGTACCACCTTCGTCAACACCATCAACAAGCTGGTTGACACCATCACCACCGATAACAAGCGCGTCATCCAGGAATGCAATGACGAGCTGGTGAATGCCAGGGTGGAGATCAAGGAATTCGTGGACAAGCTCGGTCCTGCCCTAAAAGACATCGGTAAGAAAGCGGCCGAGGAGATGAACAACAAGCTGGACGATCTCGATCAGTTTGTTGCGAAAAAAGAGCAGGAGCTGCAGTACAAGCTGAAAGACAAGCAGCAGGCTGCCATCAAAGCCATCGACGAGAAGATCGAAAAGATGAAAGAGGCCATGTCGGGCGCTCTCGCAAAGCTTGGCAAACTGTTGCTAAAGGCCGCAAAGAAATTCTTCAGCTGGGCCCTGCAGAAATTCGGCTACTCACTGGAAAAAATCGATGGCATCATCAACAAAGGCGCAGCCGTGCTCAAGGCCATCTTCACAAAGCCCATCAAGTTCGTAAAAAACCTGGTCAGTGCGGCCGGTACCGGCTTTAAGAATTTCGGCAAGAATTTCCTCAAACACCTGAAGAACGCTGTATTCGCATGGCTGACAGGCTCGCTGGTTGGGATTATATTACCCGAAAGATGGGATTTGAAAGGTATAATGAGCGTTGTTTTCCAGATGCTCGGCATCACCTACCAGAACATCCGGTCTCACATTGTGAAGCTTATTCCGGAGCCTGTGGTGAAAACCATGGAAACCACTTTCACGCTGGTGAAGAACCTCATCACCAAGGGTCCAATGGCAGTATGGGAACAGTTGAAAGGTATGGCAGAAAGTATCAAAAATACATTCGTCAATGCGATTAAAGACTGGATCAAGTGGAAGGTTGTGGAGGAAGCTATCAAAACCATCCTCAGCATGTTAATTCCAGGCGCGGGAATTGTTCGTGCTATCGTGGGCATTTACGATACCATCGTATTCTTCATCCAGAAGGCGAAAGACATCATGCAGATGCTCGGCAACTTCCTCGGTTCCATTGCCCAGATCGCCGCCGGGAACATCAGCAGTGCAGCAGAAGCGCTGGAGAACGGACTGGCCCGCGGATTGAAGCTGGTAATCGAATTCCTTGCGAAGTTCCTGCACCTTAGTGGCATTACACAAAAGATCAGGGATGTGATCCAGAAAATTCGCGGTAAGGTGGATAACGTAATCGCCAAGGTGGCCAAGTGGATTGTGTCGAAGGCAAAGAAGGTGTTGGGCAAGCTGACAGGGAAGGGTAAAGAGAAAAAAGCCGATAAGGAGAAAGCAGCTGTTGAAAATGGGAAGGATAAATATAAAGAAACACCAAAAAGCAAGGTAATCAAGAATAATATTAAAGCCGAGCTAAGGGGCAAAAAAATAACTGACGCTCAAGAAGCTTCCACTCTCATTTCCTCCATCTACAATAAATACAATGCTAAGGGCTTAAAGGGCATAGGACTGCTTTACCATCCAAAAATGGCCTCGCCTGTAGGGATAAAAGTGAATGCCAGTAAAGTTGAAGAAATCGCAAACCTCCCACTTCTAAAAGAAAAACCTAATGCAATTTTAGAATACGTTTTTAAATTCGATTACCGATCTAAAGAAACCATTCTTTATGTCTATTATGATATTGACAATAAACCATTTGAAAAAGAGATAAAAAATAAAACTAACAACTACCACGCCGAACAAGTATTCAAGAACGAACATTTGGAAAAGCTTAAGAAACAAATAAACGAAGATCGAATTGAAGGAAGGTTATTAACGCCCATAGGGCAACCTGTTAAAGTTGAACTGAATTTAAATCGCATACCATGTCCCATCTGTGCCCCGATAATAGCTATGCTCAATAGCCAAGAAAAAGACCTGAAATTTGTTGTCAAAGCTTCTTCAGCATCAAACAGGGACAGTGCAGCAATCACAATAGAATACATAGAGATGATGCTTCGTGCGGATGTTGAAGTCGACACTCTGAAAATATATGAGGCGATAACGAAAAAGGTGGTGGATAGAATAGAAGCAAGCCAAGCAAAGGAAATTAAACGTATGGATAGTAAGGAATATGATGAATTTAGTGTCGCCATTATGAAGATTAAAGATAACTTACGACAGGAGAAAGCTTTAAAGGAAATGATCAACGATGCAAAACATAGGATAAAAAAGGAAAAAGCTCTTGCCAAAGTACCTCCTGTCGGCTCTGGCGTGAAATAGATGTCCAGTAATGGGGTCAGTCGATTGTACTGTTATGGTCTGAGGGCTGGATTCCATCTTGCGGAGAATGACGAAAAGAGAAATGGCACAGTTAAAGTTGTGGAGAAAAGAGACTGTTTGCGATTAAAAGAAAAATGCGGGACATGGAAAACATAAATTCTCTCGGTGGCGGCTGAGGCGGCACGGGGGGTGAATTCGCGGGCTTACACGGTGGGACAGGATGTGGTATTTGGGACAGGGCAATACGCGCCGGGGATGAGCGAGGGACGGAGGCTACTAGCACACGAGTTGACGCATGTGGTGCAGCAGCAGAACAGTTGTGAAAAAATACGACATGTGCTGCAAAGGACTCCAGGTGATGCCGTGCGGGCATTGAATATTGCGGTGGGTGAGTGGGATAATACTGTACGTGAGTTTCCCCCCTGCTCCAATCGCGGCCCGAATGCGGAAGTGGACAAATATCTGGGCGGTCGAAGAGGGAGGGGTACAGTCATACATAACGGAATCAGGTATCAATGCGGCCAGCCTTGGTGCGCTTATTTTGTCAAATGGTGCTTGAATCAGGCAGGTATTTCTAATGGTGTGGGCGGTGCTGCCGTCAGTGTAAGAAATTGGGGACCAAGAATAGGATGGTATCACCGGATATCCTCTGGATTCAGGCCAATTCGAGGAGATATCTTTTTTAAACAACCTTCCCCTTCATCATCCCATCCTTGCGATGATACCAATCACCCTTGCATTAGCGCCGGTGGAAGCGGACATGCTGGTTTTGTCCTGGGAGACTGGGGAAGTTTTGTGACTACAATAGAAGGAAATGTTCATGCAGGAACTAATAATGATGGTGTCAGCTCGAAAGCACGACCTCTCAGCCAATTAGAAGGCGTCGTCAGAATTCTTTAAGTTAAATGGCGGTGTTGTTTTAATCAGATAGAAGAAGCTGAAAAGAAGTATGGAATACTGCTTCACTGTTATCTACTTATGAATAATCATAGAAAAATCAAAAATCTGCCGCAGCACACCCTTGTATTGTGGCTGTTTTGATGGAAGGCGTGGCTTGCACCCTTGAGAGCGGTCTCGATTAGTCCGCATGTAGGCTTCAGCAAGACCGGATCAGCGGCAGATGCTGTTGTTACATAGACACGAGATTGTCATGCTAGATCGCTGGTTCTGATGATTGCGCATTCTAGGGTGGTCATTGTGGGAAAAAAGCCCCTTCAGACTAAAAGGGATGTGAACTCAAGCCTTTAAGTTTCAACCAATCTTATATTGCAGACTCAGGCAATATAGTACGGCAGGCAGCCGCTGTCTGAACCAGAGCGTGCCTATTTTGAGCCGAGGTTTGGAGCTGATTTTAATCAGGTAAAGGTGCATACGGGTGCACAGGTGGCTTAGTTTGCACGGGCGGTAAACGCACAGGCCTTTACAGTGCGTTTTGATATTGTGTTTTCTGTCCACATAAACACCCGTTTCAACAAGGATAAATGTCAGGATGATATAAAGAAATATAATACTGTTAGGATTAGGGTATGGAAGACCTATCACTGCCCGTAAGTTGGCATGTACTGCCATGATCCCACCTATAGAGAGAGCAGCTAACCAGCCATTGATCATCCAATAGTTATGCCCATTAGATAGCTTGTAAATGATAAATGCTACCAGTAAAAGAATACAAGTCAATAAGACTTTTATTGCAATGAATGCCATTAATCCAAAAGTTTCATATAAAAACCTGAAAAAAAGGTTTGATTCTGCATAAATCCCTTTGGTATTCATTAATATTGCACCTGTTACACCGTCTCCAATACCGTAAATAATAAAGGCTAAGAAAAAGAAGATATGCTGGATATTGATCTGGTTAAAGAAGTGGTGGTAAAACTGTTTTTTAACTTCTTGTTGGGATTTGATGTTGACTTTATTTATCATCCGTTTTTTCACCTCATCGTGAGCATTATGATGATTATATATTATGTAGTATTAAATATAAATAGATTTCCATACAAATGTTAATAAAAAATTGTAACTATAAATGAATTAAGTTTTATTGCAGGAAAAGGTCACAAATCAGGTGAGACGAAACTGACAGCGATCAGCATCTACAGATAAGAGTGCTGTTGATCATTCAAATCGTATTGATCGGCGTCTTCAGGATGACTACCATCAGCCGGGTTAAGCGCTCCAGCGAAACTTGAAGGTGCAAGAACCCTTGCTGCGATCCATCGCCCTCATGCAGCCGACCGTATGCCTCCACGACGCCTTCGCCCAAATGCGCCCTGGTGTACGGTTCCACTCATCAGATGACATCACCCGGGACGAGGGTGCCCCCATCGCGTAGAGATCGTGCGTGGCATATCGGGGGTGCCGCCATGTCGAATACGCGGATGGCGACATCCTGCCAGCGCTACCGGAAACGATGACTGTATAAGAGCGCCGCCCGTTCTCCCATGCAATTCCCGATTCCCGGGAGATCATAACAAGTTACCCGAGTTTCTATGATACCACACCGCACCCCTGCTGACAGTAAAACCGCGTAATCGCGATGAAATGCGATAGAGAACGTAAAAAAAACCAGTGTCGCATACGTCGCTATCGGTGGGGGCGCCAAATGCTTTGCGCAACCACGATCCCCTCCTGATATGCTTAAGACGCTCTCGTTACGATCAGCATCGAGAACTGCCGCATTGCACCCTTGTACTGTGGCTGTTTGATGGAAGGCATAGCTCGCATCCTTGAGAGTGGTCTCGATTAGTCCGCATATGGGCTTTGGCAAGACCAGATCGGTGGTGGATGCTGTTGTTGCATGGACGCGGGGTTATCGTATGGTTTCGATATGAGTGAATATGGAAAACTTATAGAAGTTGAAGTGTAGCGAAGGGTTTGGATAGTACTGAATATGCATTTTAATCTCTTTCAGACGCTGAATCTTAATCGTATAGCAGAACTTGCAGGAATCCGTACCTTTTTAAAAATCACATCATAACGGCATCTTTGAAATCTTTAAAATGAGGATCCCCTGTTACTACTTTTATTTTTCTATTTCTTGCAGAAGCAAGTATTAAGGCATCTGCCAGACCGAAATCCGGAGTTTTAATTTTCTTTTCAGCATGTATTTTTGCAGCTTCAACTGCAATAATTTCATCAAGTACGATTAAAGCGCATCTTTTAATTATAAAATCCTTTCTTTCTTCTGCGTTTCCATCTGTTCTGAGGGATTTAAAATATATTTCTGCTATCACAATAGGAGACGTATACAGTTGTATGTCGTCATCTACAAATCTTCTGACTTTTTCACCTTCCTGTGTTCCCATGAAGTATTCCATCCAAGCAAATGAATCAAGTAACATTAAAATCTGTCCTCATGATCTCTGAGATCTGATAGATCAGTCTTTTGCATTGTACCAAACAGGCTTTTTTTCTCTTTGAAAAGCATTTTTATTAAGATTTCATTTATCTTTTGCGAGATATTTTTAGCCCCTGCTTCTTTTTTAAGAGTCTGGTAAACATCTTCTCTTAATTTTATTGTAGTTCGAATGTATTCTGCCACAATTAACACCTATGTATATGATATCATCTACATCAACATAAATCTATTTATCTAAACTCTTAATTTTTAAAATATGGGTGAGATAATGAGAATTATTGGTACTATTCGAGATTCAAAGAAGCGTGAGCCAGTTAAACAAGAAAGCACCCTTCGGGTGCAAATTAATTGTAGCAATGGCTAAGCATCGGGTGTTTCCAGTCAGGTAATTTACTTCCAAAACCTACCTTTTCTTCCGGTGGCCCCTTTTCATAATATACAAAACTCATTTTCTCCCCGCAATTTGGACATATTGGTGCCCACGTATTTCTTTTTTTGGAAAAGTCAGCAAATGTCAGTTGGTTTAAACTTCTCTGTAAATACCCAGAATATCGCTTTTTAATTCTTCGCCCATATGCCCCGTAATAGCGTATCATTTTGAAATTCCTATCAGGAATATGCTGTATCAATGCTGTAATGAATTCCTCCACTTTCATTGTCACAAAAAGTCTTTTGTCCTCATGATTTTTATACCAGAAAATGACTGATTTACCGTTATATCGGTATAGCCTTGTATTAGAAACCACTGGATGTCTTATATATCTGGCAACATATCGTGCTATCTTTCGATTATTTGTAATTTTTGATTCTTCTGGAAGATGCACATAAAATCCTTCTGGATACTTTTTGAAAAGGTGGTTAACAAGCATAGAAAATTCCCAATTCCCTGGAAATGCAGCTTTGAAATTAGTAAGCACCTGATATTGCCATGTTTTTCTCATCGCTCTGAAGGAAATGAATTTTTGATGGATGAATTTGTTATTTTTGTCAAATCCACCTTCAGTTACAAGGACATGAAGATGTGGATTAAAGCCCATGTTTTTCGAAAATGGATGTAAA
>Ga0255427_1094_pt1 | contig 19221 bp, 17 predicted proteins | sample ANMaggSeSYBR02D9_FD_182671 | JGI IMG/M metagenome (GOLD analysis project Ga0255427, IMG submission 182671) | Sediment cell enrichment communities from methane seep in Santa Monica Basin, California, United Staets - ANME aggregate JGI... | ecosystem: Environmental > Aquatic > Marine > Cold seeps >... | reverse complement strand
GAATAGTACCAAATGTGTATCAATCTGCAGATAAATATCATAATGGAAGAATCACCAAAAGAGGTTCAAAGGTAGCAAGATGGATACTAACCCAGATTGCTCAAGCAGCTTCCAGAAAGAAAGCCAGTAAGCTGAAAGAATTTTTCAACCGGAAGAAGAAAACAATTGGATATCAAAAGGCAATAATTGCTCTGGCGAGAAAAATTGTAACGATTATATGGCATCTCATCACAAACAATGAAATGTATGAAGATGAAACCGGTTATCAAAAAGGAGAAATTCAAAAGAGGAAGATTGTTGAGACTGCTGAAATATCCATTGATGAGAGAATATCAATATTAAGTGAAATATTTGCAATTGTAAACAAAAAGAACACAGATGTAACATGACAAATAAATATCTTTGATCTTAACATCCCAGAAAATTGTTGTTTTCTTTACAACGATAGTCACGGGATGTTAAGACTGAGGGTACTTTCATGCTAAATATTACAATAAATAACTTGCTCATGATATTTTATCTCTTTCAACTAATCAAGCTCTTCGACCAGTATATCATCATAATAGACTTGGTCGTCCCATGTTTCCAGATCTATTCTTCCATTCTTCAAAGGATTATCATTATCAGTATATTTTATTACAGGATTAACATCATCATTTACAAACACTTTTATCAGATTCCCTTTGCAAACTACCTTTACTTTGTTCCATTCGTTATATGGAATTGTAGCCTTATTCTCTATGAGAATTATTGAGTAATCTTCATATGATCTGGAAATAGAAACTGTATCAAAAGAAATTTCAATAAAATATCTCTCGCTTTTTCGCTGTCTAATTATAAGGTTACAACCAGGTTCTTGTTCAATCTGGTCTTTTAGTAATTTAATATTAACTTGAAAACTGTAGTCATCCCATTCCTGACCAATATTTGGATTTATATGCGCATGTCCATGTCCTAATAATACATGGTTTTCTGATTCAGGTTCTTTAATGACTTTATAATATGCAGATTCATAAGTAGGCCCCACCAACCAATTTTCAGGCATGCCACTCTCAAAATCTTCATGAAGATATATTTTTACTCTCAGGTTTTCTGTAATTTCGCTTGACCATTGTTCATGACTATCCTTAACTTGCAGGGTTATCTTATGTAATCCTGAGGTTAAACTTGAAGTGGAAAATGTTTTTTGGTCGCTTAGATATCCGTCAATATTTGATTCCCATTTATATTCGGTTATAGAATCTCCACTATCCAGATCATCTCCATGACCTATGAATGTAACAGATTGTCCTTGCAGACCCGGGCTTGGGTTGATTGAATCTATAAATGATTCCGGAGGATTATTGGCAGGGGAAGCTGCAGGAGTGGGGATAGAAGTTTGTATTGCAAATAAGACTATTGCCACACCGGTCAAAACGATTCCAACTGCAGCAATCTTTTTCCATCTATCAGGATTAGGAACAGGATCAGGAATAGGTTCAGATAAATTGATACATCTTAGATCCTCAATTAATTTCAATTTCCCGCTTTTAATCTTAAAGCCTTCTTTATTAGCCTCATATCCAATAATCTGGTTCAAGAACTGCTGGCCTATGTTAAATGAGAATGATCCTTCCTTATCAGAATTCAGGTTTATTGTTGAGTTACCTATTGAAAAACTAATACTGGCATTATCCAGAGGACTATCTGTTTCATCACAGATCTTTCCTTTTATCTTAATTTCAATTTCATCCATCAGGATATCTGATTTGATCTCAAATCTATCGATCTCATGTGAAATATCTTTTCTTATAAAACCTTCTTTCTGGATGACATAATCCAAAGTCTGGCCAGTATAATCTTCCTCTGCTGTGTATTCATATCTCCCCATCTCATCAGAAGTGATGGCAGCTATTTGCGTACCTTCGATACTAAGTGTGATACTTGCAGCCTTAGCAGGATCGCGGTTCTTTGAATTTCGAATAATGCCAAATATCCTTGTTTTTTCTTTTGTTCCTTTTTCAAGCTCATTCAATAGAATATCTGACTTAATTTCAGCTTTATCGATCTCGTAAGAAATGTTCTTTGTTTCAAAACCTTCTTTTTGAATGACAAAATCTAATGTCTGCTCCAGATAATCTTCCTCTGTTGCATATTCATATTCACCCTGCCCACTAGTAGTAATAGAAGCTATTTGCATACCTTCGATACTGAGCTTGATGTTTGCCTCTGCAACAGGGTCTTTATTCTTCGAATCACGAATTGTACCATATATTCTAATAATATCACCCTTTGTTCAATGACTACTCCCCAACTCTTTTATTATCTTTTGAATTCTGATAAATATAAACTTTCTCATTACTGTCATCTATCTGCTTAATCATCTCATCATTTATTACCATCTTTACATAATCTTCCCACACCTTCCATTTTTCATTATCTTCACAGTCAAACCCCCGGCAGGGCACAGGCCGCTGCTCCCATACCGTACACCTGTAACTCTCCCTATCCAGATGAATGCAGTAGCCGTCATCGTCGTGAGCTATAAGGTATGGTCTGCCAAATTCCCATCTGATAGCACCCTCTTCTACATCCTGTCTTGATAGAGCGAAAGGAAATTTACAGCATATAGCTTTGCAGATATGCCGCCTGCTCTCACAATCGACATCAGTTTCATGTTCAAAAGTATATTTATCACATTCCGGATCCTGGTACAAAAGCCCTATTTTACTCTCTACAAATTTATTTACCAGCCGATGTGCCACCTGCTTTTTACGCTCATCCAGCTCTTCAATTGAGAGTATATCCTTTTCACTCAGCAGTTCGATGAGTGCGTAAAGAAATGAGGACGCTTCTAAGTTCCTGGTGGTATTGGCATTGATGCGTGTGTGGGTATATAGAAGACCCCTGGTTATTTCCTTAAGGAATTCATGGGAGTTGTTTTGGGTATTGGTTTGATATTCTGATTGCATGATCTACCTCTATTGTCAAATCAACTTTCAAGTGTCGGATTATGAAGGGCATAGGGCACAATTCTAAAATCAAATTAATCAATAATTATATTAGACACAGATTAACACTGATACATTCACTTCCTGTGGAAGTGAATGCCTGCTACGCCTTAAGAGCGTGCAGGTTACGCAGATGCAACCTTAAATCAGCGTTAATCTGCGTGAATCAGCGTCTTGAAAATAACTGGAAAACATAACCGTGTCAGATCATATATATTGCGATATTGTATGATTGACTCGACACTATTCTTCCAATATATCGTAATACTTAAATCTGACACCAATTGTCTTATCAGACAGGTTCTTTACCATTAATCTATAGAAATATTGATCTCTATGAAAATTAACAACCCACCTCCATTCAATAGCTGAGTCAGGAGTAGTTGGAAGTACACTGGTTATGAAGAACCTGTGTGTATTAGAAAGTTCAGAATGTACTTCTTTCTCAGAATTAGCATTGATCTCGATCGGTTTTTCACCCAATATCTCTTCACTTGACCTTTTATGGGTCTTGAATTTTGATATCGGGACTGATCTATCAATGATTTGATCCTTACCTACCATATCCTTGTCAAGGTTTCCGCTCAATATGCCAGCGACATTAAGATTACCAGTATGTGTAGTATTATCAGAATTAACCTCTATCCCATCATCGATACCTCTCATCACAGGCAACTTATTCGAGTCGGTAGGAAGCAGGAAGCTCAAGCTTCTAACAACCATATCACCTCCTACGGCACCAGCATATTTTCGATCCTCAATATCGATCTTGTGGATAGTCATATTGTCACGATCCAGTATCATCTTTGCCAGCAAGATCTTTGTTGCAGGTTCATCAGGCATTTCCGGATCGTACTTTATATCAGGATGTTCCGTAATGCGGGAATATCCTTTTACTCCTGTCTCCTCAGTAGCGTCACTCAGGCTCTGGTCGTATGATATGGTCAAATAAAGCGTTGTTGCAGTAGCCGCAAAAAGATCGATCCGCTCATCCTCAATGAGTAAGATCTGCCTTCCCTGACCATCAACAGCCATACCACCTGAAACCATCACATACTTGGCACCACGCGTAAACATAACATCAAGACCGTATGCAATACCCCATGTATGCAGGTTCTTACTATGTGACCTGATAGCATTCACATGATACTGCTGTTCGTCCTTAAAATCATTCTCCTCTAAGAACTGTCCTGTAAAATAGTTCAACCTTTTAATCGTCATACATTATCTCCTTAAAAAAAAGAGTATCATGAATCTTCTATTTTAATATTTATCGAATAATTTGTATGTACGGGTTTTTCTGATTCAATGATTTTCTTAATTACCTTTCGTTTGTTATTTATGGTTATATTATCAGATGCAGGCAGGTCCACATTAACAATAAAAAAATAGGGTGGTAATCCACCTAATATAGTATTCTCTCCAACAGTCGATCTTATTCCTACCTGAAATGGTTCTACTTCTTCAATAATATTCACATCAGTTCCAGTATATATCCATAGATATTCTTCCAGTCCCTTTTTAGTCCCGCGCATTCGAAATATTGGAATGATACCAGCAATAACCTTTCTTTTTCTTTCAATATCCCAGTCCTCTTTCAATACAAGGGCTACCCAGCTTGCCAGCCATTCTAAGAATTCATCTACATAAATATTCATGAACTCTTGCGTATCCATATCAGTATTGAAATATTTCCTGAAGAGTTCTTTGTTATTATTTTCTATAGGATGCAAAAAAGACGTTTCATCAAATATGAATGAGAAGCGGGGGTGAAATAATTCAGGAATGATATCAAGCACCTCTGCAATACCCTTTCTTCCATTTAATGCATCATCATCAATTCCACTTAATATTTTTTCAAATATTTTAAGATATTGTGTGATAAAAGGAACCTTCCCGTCCTTTACTGTCTCGTAAAATACTGAAGGAAGATACTCCATATATTTACTTTTGGAATTCATCGCCTGCAACTTCCTCCACGACCTCTACTTCAACAGAAACATCAATCAGCCCGTCAATTGTTTTTTTTTTCAGATCATCATCGTTATCGATCACTACACTAACAGTTCGTTTAACGCCGTTGGTATCTTCCACCACCTGAACAACCTCATAAATTATAAGGGGTCTTCCATATGGCCATCCGCTGCCTTTGGAACCACCTGTTAAAGGATCAAGATAATTCAAGATCCTTGTCCTTACATTCTCCTGGACTATCTCTACTTTTTCATATGAAGTAAGTTCTATCTTCACATGAATCCCAACACCAGTATAATCAGGACTACTCACTTCGATCACTGTTCCTATAAGACGTCTGGGATCTAAGTATTCTTTCACTTGTTCTATAAGTGCCTTATATTTATCCCGCCTGTTGGATACAATGATTATCCTGACCTTTTCTCCTTTTGTAGATTGATCTACGATCGCCCTGATAACCTTAGCACGGTTAGCTATATTTTCAAGTTGATCAGGGTAGGCATCTTCAAGGAGCATTCTGTTTAGAAGTATATGAGCTTCTCCATGCAATTCTTGTTTTTGCATCAATACTTTAGTCCTGTCACTCAGTTCCACTTCTGAAAAGGACTCTTCTTTGTTGATATAGCCGCTTTGGATCAACTTGTTCAATTCATCAATTAATGTTTGTTGAAGTAATGGTGATAAAGGCGCTGATCTATCAAATCTTTCAAGTAATCCCTTCATAGTCGAAGAAAAAGACTCATAGATAAAAAGGGATACATGATCTTTGGCATCACTCAATTTAACAAGTAATCTGACAGTATCCTTGAGATCACCGGTATAGAACAGATCAGAGTCAGTAGCTTCAATAGCAAGTTCACGAAAGTCCTCTTTGGTTACTGCCCTGTACCGTGAATTTAAAAATGTTAAAGCTGCCGCTTTCATATCTATAATATTTGTCTCATTTCCTGTTTCGATCTCTAGTAGGAATTCAAGAATATCCCTATGAGACCTGAAAAGATTGGGATCTGCTAACAAACGGTCGATATCATCGATACCTGAGACTCCTGCTAAGAGCCGCAGGAAATTGACATATGATGCATCTGGTATTTTGTTTATCCTGTATAATGTTGCCTCTGTGATCCAGCAAACCATCTCAAGTATAGTAATACCAGGATCAGATACATTGTAATTTGTCCATTTATCAGAATAATTAGGAATAGATGCAATCATTTCATCTACAATATCCTGATAGCTTTTAGTATCAAGATCAGGAAGTGTAATTGGCATATCTCATCCTTCAATTGTCACATTGATATTACCGCAGCAGGGCAAAGCATTAGGTTCGATCCTGATATGTTCCACACCTGATTTTTTATCAATTTTTTCTTTTTCGTCCTTTGTAAGTATAATGTCAGTAATATAATCCACACCTTCAATACCTTCGATTACCGCCGCTATCTTTGAGATAAAAATGTCCTGTCCGAACTCCCATCCCTTTCCATTGTGACCGCCTTGTAAGGGATGCAGATATAATTCAAGCCTTTTTTTTATCCTATCCATTACAATAGTACTTCCGGTCGTAATTAGCGGCTTGAATTTCAAATCGATAGTAATTTCCTTATAATCAGGACCAATTACCTCTATTTTGTTAAGAATTAAAAAAAAGACTCTATCTTTAAGATACCTTTCGACCATATCCAGAAGTCCAATGTCAGGTAGCGGAGCAGCACTATCAAATTTCGGCACTATGATAACATTTATCCTGTCATTATCAGGGATGCATTTTGCCCTGGCAACATATTGTGAGGATTCATATGCAAGCCACTCAAAATCCTCTTTAGTAATAGCTTTATTCCTGCTTTTAATGGTATAGGGTCCGCGTTCGATTGCTTGGTCAAGAGTCTCCTGGTTACTACCTCCGGATGATGGGATGTGGTTGGCCACACTTTCTATATTTGGAATGGCAGTTTTTAAAGATGTGATCATCCCAGCTCCTACATCACCCTTTTTACCACCTCCGCTTATGTACTTCCGTGCAATAATGTTATTTTTTCCGTTTTGAGGTATCATGCCCCTGATACCATCACCAAAAGTTATCCTGCCGTTTGCTCTATCAAGAATATAATGACGGCCTAGAGGATCCGAAAGTGCAAAATCCTTTATTTCATGCCATCTTACCCATATTTCCTGAATTTTACCTGATCCCTCCTGCTTTTTTAGTAAATCCCTCTGTTTTTTTGAGACCATAGAGGTTATTTCATCTTTTGATAAAACTCTGATCTCTTTTACCTCAATTACCTCTCCTTCAAGTATAGGCTTTTTTGAAAAAGAAAGTGTAAGATCACTGTGCCCGTTACCTGAACCAAGGATCTCATCCTCAACAGTTACATTGTTCGTTGCCCGGACCGTATTTGGAAAAATACCCTTTAATTTAGGGCAGGATACCCAATTACCCTTATTGATCTCCACTTTGATCCAGTACAGTTTCTTTTCAAATTCCAGGGTGTGTTTAATGTCAGAAAGACCAACAAAATTTACAATCCCATCTGTTTGAAAGGAATCTGTTTCATCCTCAACAGTAATATCTTTCCATAAAACACCATTGAAGTATTTGTATGCAAGATCAGTTGGTTCCTTAACAGTTAATAAATAATCCTGTTCTTGATCAAATTGATTTTTATGATCCGGATGTATGATTATATTTTCTTTTTCATTAAAAAGCTTCATCTTAAGCGCAAAAAAAAGGGTTAACGGCATATTTGCAATATTTTTATTAAAGCCAAGATATAAAGCTGGCATTTTATTTGAAGATGCAAATGGTTTGCCTCCAGGTTGAAAGTCTTTAAATTGAAAATTGTTTAAGGTTTTAATTCTTTCAATTTCTTTTTTATAATAGCTGTATGAGATTGTTAAAGATTTAATAAAAGGAGGAGACTGATCTGGTATTTTATATTCAACTGCGACAGCAATGCCCATTTCAGTAAAAATCCTGGAAAAATCTTTTTTATATTTTTCATATTCTTCAGGAAATCGGTGGATTATATCATCAATACCTTTTGTCTCAAATTTTCTTTCATAATCATATATGTTTTTTACCCTTATCCATCTGTTCAACTGACCGTTGATTTCTAATGGAAGAATAGAAGGACAGATAAATCTAACCTGATCATCAGACTTTTTTTCAGTATCTATTAATTCCAGTAATTCCCATTCACTCCCGTTCCAGTATTCCCATGGATAAGTATTTACTTCAAATTTCCTGTCATCTTCAAACCCGAAATATAAAGAAATAGTAGCATTCTCCTTTGAAAAAGCCTCATTTGATCCTATGTAAAATGCAGATTTTTGCTTTGGTTCCTCTCCAAACGGATAAAAACCCATTGCCAGATCTAGAGGTGTATTATTTGCAAAGGCAATATCAGGTGTAATGTGTTTTATGGATATATCTACAGTAATGTGAGAGATACTGGGTAGTTTAACTCCTTTGACTATTTGCATATCCTTCTTTGGTCTTGTTGATAACCAGAAACTCCTGACCCCATTAATATAAGTTGGTTCCAGCTTTTCTATATGAAAAGAAATATCTAATTCTTCTGCTCCTACGTTATAAAACTTAGGGTTTTTAACAGGATTCTCATTACCGTCATACCACGTATAAAAGAAATCCCGCTTAAGATCCCTCCCTTTAAAATGGATCATTATATCCACAGGTCGCTGAATATTGAGCAATATATCATCACCCAGACAGAGTATATGATCAACTGGCTTTTCATTGGAACTTTTTCCAAAGATTGAGAAACCATCTTCACTTCCTGATATAAATTCCGAATGATCTGTATATTTATCCTCCCATGGATTAAAAGAAAAAACAGCCGTAAGTGCAGCCGGGACAACACTTAGATCCTGTCCTGTTTCAAAGACCACATCCGGGTCATCTGATGAAGCTACTCTTGTACCTGATGCAACAGTAGCAACTGATGAACCTTCTGTAAGATAGAATGTCAATGGAACCTTTGATGGTCTGGCCGGCAGCAGATCTATTCCTGCAAAGTCAAAAAAGGCAAGTCTTTGTTTATCCGGAATTTTATTAAGCTGTACAATCAGCATCTCTGTCATCTTCGAAAAGAGTTTGAGCAATACCAGACCTGGATTCTCAGGATCAAAATATCCCGCCTCATCATGAATGGTCAATTCAGGACAGTACGTACTGGCAAGTTCCAGTGTCTGTTGATATATCTCTTCTGATGTCCTGTTATCCAGAACAAGCTTTTTATTTTGCATCTATCCCCCACCAAGGTAAAAAGGATATACAAGGTTATACCGCGTATTTGTCGAAATAGCCTTATATTCAATATCTATATTCATCCGTTCCTTTTTGTTATTATCAGGATTAGCATCAACGTTTATCAGTTTAATTCTTGGTTCCCATTTTTTCAAAGCCTCTTCGACATAAAATATTACAAGTGTCGCAGTGGATATATTATTTGCAGAAAAAACAAGTTCATGTATCCCACATCCAAAGTCAGGCCGCATAACACGCTCACCTTTTACAGTACCAAGGATTAACAGTATAGATTCTCTAATAGATTCTTCATACTCTGACCAGATAACTTTTCCGGATTCAACTTTCAATGGAAATCCAAAACCGACTCCAAGAAAATCCTTTTCCATTCATATCACCCTATAAATACCGTACCTACTGCAATTACCGTACCTACTGGCATATCTGCAGGATCATTGCAGGTCATTGCCGTGTCACCATTCCTTGCAGCCATTTTTCCATTAATCTTTACCGTGACGCTTCCCATTTTTATAGTTGCTTTGTTTGAGGGAGGCTTCTGGAACGGTCCGCCTTGTGGAATATGGGGTGGAAGATTCGAAGCCATTGAATCAACTGTTGCAGCCGGCATACCCATTATCTTTACATCAGCACTGAGACTATTATCAATAATACCCATAAAAGGATGAGGTAGTGGAGTTGGAACCGGACCCCCTGGTGTTGGTATCATAATAATGTGAATATCTATTGCTGTGATCTGATCTCCCTGTTTAGCTGCCGGTAGTCCCATGATTAATTAATATTCACCATTGCCCCTTTAATGTTCAGATTGCCTGATGCTTTAACATCCACACTGGAAGTAGCCTCAATCTTGGTAGATGCAGTTGATTTTGTCACAATATCCATTGCTTCTATAGTTACCTTTCCGTTAGGTGCTGATAATTCGATGTCTTTATCAGACTTGATAGAGATCTTATTATTCTTTGTATCTATGATTATCATATTTTTTTGGGTTTTATCCATGATCTTTATCTGTTCTGATCCATCACTATCATCAAGTGTTATCACATGCCCGCTCCTGGAGCGGATCACTCTTATGTTATTCTTTCCATCACTGTTATTTTCAGGAGGTACATCTTTTCCATTCCACAATGATCCGATGACATACGGCATGTTAATATCACCATATTCAAAAGCCACTAACACTTCATCATCAACTTCTGGTAAGAAAAATGCACCTCTCTCTTTTCCTGCCATAAAAGATGTTACTCTTGCCCAGTTCGATTCATCTTCACCACTTAAACGGGGGATCTTGACCTTTACGCGTCCAAGTTTTTCAGTATCTTTATTATTAGTAACAATTCCAACTACAACACCGTATATTCTTGAATCTGATCTTTTTTTCTGCTCTAAGATATCAGTAATACTCATATGCCGGTTCTCCTCACTTTAAAGGTTGTTGTATATGCTCCTTCCTTGATTGAATGTACTGTAGAGGTCACATAAAATATTCCGCTGATCCTTTCTCCGAACCCTTTGATCTCGACAGTCATACCTGCTCTAATCCCAGGATTCCCCATACATTCTCCCTCACCGGATATGAACTCTTTAAGTATAAGGTTATATTTTGCTTTTGCAATATTCTGCGCTTCATCAATATCAGTGATCATATCATCCACAATGCAAACAGATGATGATCCAAAAGCACTCTGTGAAAAGTAATAACCTGATTCTTTACCCCCCATCCTGGTATTCTCACTTCCGCTTGAAACAGTAGATATTATCTCTTCTTTTTTCTTGATGTCCCAGCCTCTTACTTCAATCTGGCTTCCTTCAGTCAGTGTTTTTATCTGTACTGAAAAGCTATCAAGATCCACACCATACTCAAGAGTTAATTCAGGTGTTTTATCTTCCTGTGATTTTCGAAAGATAAATGTATCATTATTTACAAGCATCTCAAAGCCAATACGCTTTCCGCGTTCAAGTAAGAATTCGTAATTGCTCTGGTCATTCTGGAAAATATAAAGGTGGGTTTTTTGGGAATCTTCAACTTCAGGGGTTAGACCTACTTCCGAAGCAATGGATGAAGCGATATCGCTGTCTTTCATATCTGTAAACGAACGCCGCATTGTCCCGAATCTTAATCTATGAAGTTTATCATAACCTCTTATCTCTAAAAAAGCAGTATCAGAAAATGTCAGATCAAGTGCTGTGATCTCACCTGTCATTATTTCCACTGCACTGTCCATACCCATAGAGAGCTTGACAGTATCTCCCGGCTTGAAGCTTTCAAGATCAATCCCTCTCCATGTTCCTTCCATAAAATTAACAATATTCAGCTTAATAATAAACATTGCCGGGAGATTGATCTCATCCTCAAACGTAACATCTTTAACAGCCATCAGCAGTTCATCAGAAAGCTCATTTCCATCAAAGAGCAGCTTGAAACTGGCAACATTTATAATATTACCTTCCATCAGGCAGGACTCCTTAATCAGGTATTACTAATGTTTTTCCAATGTCGTGCGTCTGAGGAAATGCAATAGGGTCATCAATATTATTTTCATCAGCTATCTTTCTCCATAAAGCTGCATCCTTGAGTGCCCTATGAGCAATAAGATCAAGCCTATCACTGTTTTTTACTGTCCACACTTTCCTGCTGGCTCCGATCCCCATATACTCTGCATACTCCTTTGGAGTAGCAATAGATTTGAAAGTAAAGGTTAGTTCTGCTCTAACAGGTATCCCTGTTTCCAGGAACATTGTAAATTTCTGATCAAGTTTATGAATTATTCCTTTATATGTAAATTTACCCCAGACAAAAAGGCAAATCGGAGGCCTCTTTCGACCACGTCCTTCAACAGTAGGTAATAATAGTTTGGCAATCTTATTGGTTTTTACTCTTACATCAGATTGTGTTTCATATGTATCAAAAAATGATTTAACAGTAAAATCTTTAATTTCAACTTTATCAAAGGAAGGTCTTGATTCTTGTCCCTTTTTTTTAGGTTTAAATGTACCACTGAGTGAAACCGTATAATCCACAGGATTAAACATAACATCTAATATTTTGTTTCCGTCAACAGTGCCATCAAGTATTTTAATTTGAGCTTTTTCTACCATTAGAATAAACCTCTCCTGTCCTTTTCTATTGATATCTTTTTCTCGATTATCTTGTATACCTTATCAGCAATCATGTAAATTTCATGAACTGGTCTGTGCGGCGAGGATTCTTGTATCAGGTTTTCATTTATCCCTGTTGAATTTACACTTCTAACAGGTATGTTTTCAATTTTTTCCTGATCAATATCTGCATTTTGTGAAGTGGGCATATTGAGAACGGGATCGCTGGCATATGTGAGATCAACATCTTGTATTGGAAAATTCTTTTTATTAATTAGATCTTCTTCATTAAAAGAAGGATGTAATCCAATTATAAGGGGATGAATAACTCTTGAACCTATATTGTTAATATTGCTAATTTCCTGAAAATAATTGATGGCATTAGAACTTTTTTTAATTATGTGATTATAAAGTCTGGTATTATTAATAATTCTGCTTTGCTGTGAATTTGAAATATTTGCAGTTTCTTGAGATATATTATTATCTACAATTGATCTGTTTTTTTTAACGATTTGCAATAATCTAAAAAGATGGTTTTCATTAGTAAAATACCGTATTTCCGGATAAATCGGTTTATTAAATGTAGGAGCTGTATTCATAATATTTATAAATCTCTGTAAATAATTACTAACTATAGGATTTATTGAATTTACAGTAATTCCTGATGCTCCAATTGTCGTGCTTGAGATGGAAAATGATATGTCGTCTTCAGTCTCATAATGCTTATTAGTTATATGTTCATATGGTATAGTATTATTAATATTATTATTATTTACAATCCTGCCTTGCTTTGCAATTGAAATATTTGTAGTTTCTTGAGATATATTTTTATCTTCAATTGATCTGTTTTTTTCAATTATTTGTAATAATCTAAAAAGATGATTTTCATTAGCAAAATACTGCATTTCCGGATAAATCGATTTATTAAATGTAGGACCTGTATTTATAATATTTATAAATCTCTGTAAATAATTACTAACTATAGGATTTATTGAATTTACAGTAATTCCTGATGCTCTAACTGTCGTACTTGAGATGGGAAATGATATGTCGTCTCCAGTCTCATAATACTTATTAGTTATATATTCATGTGGTATAGTACTATAAATATTATTATTATTAATAATCCCGCTTTGCTTTTCAATTGAAATATTTACAGTTGTCTGAGGTATATTTTTATATATACTTAATCTGTTTTTTTTAATTGTTTGTAATAATTCAAAAAGATAGTTTTCATTAGTAAAATACTGTATTTCCGGATAAATCGGTTTATTAAATTCAGGACCTGTATTTTTAATACTGATAAATCTCTGTAAATAATTACTAACTATAGGATTTATTGAATTTACAGTAATTCCTGATGCTCTAACTGTCGTACTTGAGATGGGAAATGATATGTCGTCTCCAGTCTCATAATACTTATTAGTTATGTATTCATGTGGTATAGTATTATTTATATTATTATTATTAACAATCCTGCCTTGCTTTGAAATTGAAATATTTGCTGTTTCTTGAGATGTGTTTTTATCTGCAATTGATCTGTTTTTTTTAATTATTTGTAATAATCTAAAAAAATGTTTTTCATTAGTAAAATACTGTATTTCCGGATAAGTCTGTTTATTAAATTTAAAACCTGTTTTTATAATATTGATGAATCTCTGTAAATAATTACTAACTATAGGATTTATTGAATTTACAGTAATTCCTGATACTTGAGTTATGTTTTTTTCTGCAATTGATTTGTTTTTTTTAATTAATTGTACCAATCTAAAAAGATGTTTTTCATTAGTAAAATACTGTATTTCCGGATAAATCGGTTTATTAAATTTAGAACCAGTTTTTATAATATTGATGAATCTCTGTAAATAATTACTAACTATAGGATTTATTGAATTTACAGTAATTCCTGGTGCTCTAATTGTCGTGCTTGAGATAGGAAATGACCTGGCATCTCCAGCTTCATAATACCTATTAGTAATATGTTCATGTGATATAGTATTATTAATATTAGTATTAACAATCCCGCCTTGCTTTGGAATTGAAATATCTGCTGTTTCTTGAGATATGTTTTTATCTGCAATTGATCTGTTTTTTTTAATTATTTGTAATAATTTAAAAAATTGGTCCTCATTAGCAAAATACTGTATTTCCGGATAAATCTGTTTATTAAATTTATGACCTGTATTTCTAATATTAATAAATCTCTGTAAATAATTGTTGGCTATATGATTAATTGAATATAAACTAATTTCTGATGCTCCAACTGTTGCGGTTAAAATGGGAAATGACTTGTAATCTCCAGTCTCATAATACTTATTAGTTATGTGTTCATGTGATATAGTATTTTTAATAATATTATTAACAATCCCGCCTTGCTTAAACATTGAAATATTTGCTGTTTTCCGAGATATATTTTGATCTACAATTGGAAAATATGAACAATATTGCCTGAATACTTCCGGATACTGTATATAAAAAGATTTGATGGAATTATTAATAAATATTTTATTATTTAAATTAATTTTCTTATTAACGCTTCTATTACCAAATAACCTGAGGAATATCAATGAAGGCAGCCGGCCTGAATTTCTGAAAATACCATATTTGCGAACTATATTTTTAGAAAAAGCAGAATCATTAATTCCAACAGACGGTTTTGATATTCTATCCAATAATATTTTAATAAATATATTGTATTTGTTCATTTTATTGCTTTAATTAAATGCTTATGAGCTAGTACCAATGTCTCACTTGCAACAGTACTATTTTTGGCATTGAACGTAGGTCCTTCCCATTTGATTGGATAAGCTTCGTAGAAATCGTAGTAGTCCAGGGTTTTATTTCCAGAGTAATCAAGTAGATAAATAGTCCCACTCTTTCTTTTAAATTTTCCGGATATTACAGTCTGATACCAGTCCCATAGTTTCAAATCTATAAGTCCACGCTTCAATGTAATGTTACTGTATTTGGTAAATTTTGGGAGTTTATATTCGTAGTTATTGACTCCTCCTTCTTTTATAGTTTCAACTTCAGTTTCAATTGTTAAGCCTGAAACATCGGTAAATCCGGCCGCAATAATACCTTCTATTTCCACTTTAAATCTATAGGCACTATAAGGGTCTGATCTTTTTCCTGTTGGCGACATAGCTTTCTCTAAACATCCACAAGACTTTTTGTTTTATTTGAATTCATTTTCTTATTTATTTTACTAACCTCTTCACACCACTGCTTACGCTCATTATGTTCCATATTTATAATGGTCTCATAATCCCAGTGGAGGTGATATGCCAAAAAGGCTACCTCCTCATATACATTATTGAGTGGGTAGCCTATAATTCCCCCGACGAGTTTGCCTCTATATCAAACTCATGCTCACATTTAGGGCATATCGCTTTGATAGTATTCGAACCGTTTTGATTGATCCTGTTGTACATATCCTGAAGGTATGCAAAGTCCACTGTAAAGAGTCCTTCAATAATCCTTGGATTTACCATCTTCAAATCTCCCAGACTGGTAATCACTCTGGAAAAAAGGATTACAGTTAAATATGCCGGATTATTCTGCACCCTTGGATCTTTCATAGGCAGTATCTCATCTGCCGCGGTAGCAAGTCTCATCTTACCTTCTTTATGAAGTGTGCCGTCTTCATCAGCAAATCCCATAGGTAAGGTAAAATCATATTCTGTCTGTAAGACTCCCATTTTTCTTCCTCTTAATTAAGCATTACTTTATTCGTTTGACTCCTTCATGTACTATTTCAAATGTTTCTATAACCACATCGTTCGCTTTTGCACTGAAATCAGATGGATCATATTTAGTAGGCCATGCTTCGTTAATATCCCATTGCGCCTTGTCATTACCTTCCTCATCGATCAAAATCAACGAGATGTTTTTTCTTGCTGTCATAGCGCCGGAATCTTCAACAAGCTTTTTCCAGTTATAAAGATCCATTGAATCAGTCAGCCCTCTTTTAAGTGTTATATTTCCATATTTGGTAAGTCCGGATAATTTTCTTTGAAACGGTAGATCCGTACCTTCTCTATAATCAGTTACATCTGTGGTTGAATCAGGGATTGTGGCTTCTGCAAAACTTGCTATTTGAATTCCATCGATCTCTACTCTGAACCTGAAATTCCTATATGGATCGTTTCTTTCTCCTGTTGCCATATTATTATCTCCTTTATGTTATTAATTCACATTACTTCGTTAATGTTTTCTGACTTATCCTGATTATTACGAATTCAGCCGGTTTTACAGGTGCTACTCCAATCTCTATGATAAGCTGTCCTGCATCTCTGACTTCAGGCGGATTATTCTCTTCATCAACCTTAACATAAAAAGCCTCTTCAGGAGTAGTTCCAAACAAAGCACCATCTCTCCAGACCCTTAAAAGAAATGCTGTAATATTCCTTTTTACTGATCCCCATAGAGAAGGAGTGTTCGGCTCAAAAACTACCCATTGAGTAGCTTCGTCAATGGATTCTTCAAGGAAAATAAAGAGCCGTCTGATATTGATATATTTCCATTCTGGATCGGCGGAGAGAGTTCTTGCACCCCATATGCAGATTCCTGATGACGGGAAGGAACGGATCACATTTATTCCCTGAGGGTTCAATCCGTCATGTTCACTTTTCGTGATTATCTTTTCAATACCAGTAACAGTATCAAGATAACCTTCTACAATGCCAGCAGGTGCTTTATGGACTCCTCTGACTGTGTCGGTCTTAGCATACGTACCTGCAACAGCTCCGGATGGAGGAACGGTTTTTATCCTTCCTGTTGCCGGGTCGGTGATTTTAATCCATGGATAATACAGTGCTCCATATGAGGAATTAAATGCATTTCCTCTATAATCACCAGTTCCTTTCTTGAAATCGAGTATTTCCATTGGGCTTAAATCAGAAGGAGGATCAGCAACAAAGAAGCAGTCACCTCTGACCTGGCAGTAATTTAGTCCTGCCAGCATTACCCCTCTTTCTCCTGCCATATCAGGAATAGCTACTATGTTAATATCATCGATCACATCAAATGCATAAAGGCCGTTCTGTGCACTTTCATCACCAATAAAATCCGTAGATTTCAGATCATTTATGCCATCATCACCTTCTTCCAGAGTAATTGGTTGGTCAATACGTGGTTTATTTCCCGAACCTGCAACGCTATTAGGAGGACTTCCTTCATCCCAGTCATCCTTTTCAACTCTGATATAAGATAAATCATTATTATTGATCTTATCTTCTACATTGTTTATGGTAAGGTCATCAATTGCTTCTACTTCAATATCATTATATTTGACGATCAGTTTGAATCCGTTTTCTTCAAGTTTAGGATCAGTGGCGGCTTCAACGTCAACTGATATTTCATCACCCCATTTCCCATCAGATGATGCCAAAACCCTTAGTGCGGGTTCATTACTGCTGTCTGTTAATGTCCCGGCTGAAGGTGAAGACGCCTTTGTATTCAGATCCTGTATATCCGAATAATGGCAGGTTCGAACAACATAGCATCTTGTTCCTCCTTCATTGAAAAATTGATTTACTGCATATGCCATATTTCCATTGGCAATATAACCTCCGAATTTATTAACAAACTGTGTCCAGTTTGCTATCAGCTCTGCTTTACCTATTGGTCCCTTTTCGGTGATTCCTACAAAAGCACCAGTTGAAGTACCTACTCCTTCAATTGGCTTTACTCCTGAGGACTTTTCCTCAACATAGACTCCTGGCGATAGATATTGGCTCATATTATCCCTCCAAATTATTTAATTCTTTCTCACTAACTGTTTCATCTGTTATTACCGATTCATCTGTTATTACCGTTTCATCTGTTATTACCGTTTCATCTGTTATTACCGTTTCATTTGTTATTACCGTTTCATCTGGTATTATCGATTCATCTGGTATTATCGGTTCAGCATCAGGTTTCTTATCATGATGACTTTTAATGATAGCCCCCTTTGCAATTAGTTTTTGAAGATGTCTTGATGAATATTCTTCATCTGATACATCTGCTGTACCTTTTGATAATAAAAAGATACTTTTACTTTCATTCAAATTTATTATTATTTTCTGGTCTAACTTATTTCGAATTACAACCATAACACCACCCTATCTAAAAATTAATTCTAATGCAGAACAAAATCCTCGCTAGCACTCAGATTTTCTTGACTTAAGCTTTGAAGAAGCTGAAGATTAGAAAATAAGAACGAAGTGAGCATTTTCGATATTCAAATTATACCTTATGTACTATTTGAATGATTAATAAAACATTCGGCATAATTTTTCAGATTATTCAAAAAACATAAAAAGACATATTTTGAAAATTTTTATATACTTTGTGAATTGATTAGCAATTATGATTCAATAGTTTTGCAATTACACGTTATACACTCCCATATCTATTTTTAAGTTAATTGTATTGTCTGTGCTTGTATAGTTTTACCGATTATTAATGAAACTGTTAGTTTCTTTGGTTTATACCCATCCTTAACAATATTGAGTGTTGATTTTTTAGCTTTATGTTTGGTATTAAACCGGATGAAAAAACTACCATCCTCTTGGGAAATATTATCCGATACAGCTCCCTTGACTTTTATAGAAGCATCGGGAACTGGCATATATTTAGAATCAATGATCTTATCTTTTATAATTGTCATTCCTTCTGGAAAAGGATAGTTGGCTTTTGGTTGTAGAAAAAGATCAATGAAGGGGTGTTCACGATCGATCGATGTAAAATCTATACTGAAATCTTCCTGTTTGTAAAATGCACCACCTACTGTGAGAATGAACTTCCCTTTTGGAAAATTTAATAATATAAAATATCCTGTATTATGTTTTATGATAGGTTTTGTTATCATTGAGGTATTTAAAAAAA
>Ga0255427_1092_pt1 | contig 19435 bp, 23 predicted proteins | sample ANMaggSeSYBR02D9_FD_182671 | JGI IMG/M metagenome (GOLD analysis project Ga0255427, IMG submission 182671) | Sediment cell enrichment communities from methane seep in Santa Monica Basin, California, United Staets - ANME aggregate JGI... | ecosystem: Environmental > Aquatic > Marine > Cold seeps >... | reverse complement strand
TGCTGACATTTATTATTCATTCAACGAGGCGGTCACCATTCTCCTGAATACGTGTAAAATGAATTGATAATTTTATCAGAAAAATATAGAGGCCATAATTACTTAACACAAATAGTTTTTTTCTTTTTACATCTTCTACAGACATTTCTCCAAGTGGATAATTGTTAACCCGATCAAGAAACACAATGGAATCATCCTGCAACTTGCTCCCTTTTGGTAAAAATATAATTTGAGTAATAAGGCTGTTTCTTAATTGCCTCAATGTGATTATTAATTGCCACAAGTGCATGTTTGCCGGTATCTACAAATTCCTTTATCAGCATGTGTTTGTATTTGTCCAATTTAAATATTGGAGAATATACTATTCTTGAACTAAAAAAACGGCTATTTTTGGGATTCAAATCACATGTATTTGAAAAAACAATGGCGGGAAGATCTCTTGTCTCTGTACTTGGAAAATTGTTGACCATTAGTCCTTCTATACCGTCTCCTTGATAAATCAGGTCATGGTCAAGCAACTTAGGAGAAAATAATCGCTGATCAATATTGTCAGGGAATTCCTTCAGATCTTTAAACAGTTCATTTTGGGACGTGGAGGAGAGATACTGGGGAAGATACTTTCTCATTTCATCAAAAGAAATCATACCAAATCCCAAAAATGTTTATCAACCGCTGCTGTATAATCGGGATCTAAATCCTCAGATTTCTCTATGAGAAGTGATACAAATTGATGAATAATTTCTATCTGGTCACCAATTAGTTCTTCATCATGGTATTGTATATAATAAGAGTTAGAATCATACTCTGGAGTAACTTGTTTTATGTCTGTTTCTTTAAAAAAATCTTCGTATGGCTCACAAGAAGGACTGCTTAGTGAGAAATAGCATAAGGCCGCAACCGTCACAAGACTTCCTGCAATAGTTGTTACTTTCTGCGTTTGCATTTGAGTCTCCATTCCTTTAATATTCAGGATTCAATGTCTTAACATAATCGGCTTTTAACAGACTAAAAAACAAAATTTTTTCATCGGTGTGGGAGATTTCAAGAACATTTCTCAGGTTTTCGAAAATATTATCCTTATTATTTTTGTAAACGACATCTATATCAATTACTGAACCTTTTGTAATTGTTTCTTCAATGCCGATAGTTGCATTGTTAGCTATCTTCACTCTGCTAACACACTTTTCCGTTTGTACCTCTGTAGTTAGATCAAAATTCGAAGCATCAAAAGGTTTTTCACTTAGCATCAGGTTCAAATTCGATTTATCATATATATCTAAGTTTTCGAAAACATTAATATAACGCAAAGCAACGCGTGTTAATTTATTTACTGCACCGGTTTTATTAATTTTTCCAACTGTATCTAATATCTTCTGAGAAAACGTATCCCACCCACTATATTCTTTCAAATTAACTAATGAAAAGACTTTTGGACCGATTTGGAGCAAAAAATTATCCTTTTTCAGTTTATAATGAGGGCTATGGATTAGGTTCTGATCGCGTGATCTGATTGCTTCTGGTAATTGCAGAATCGGAAGTTTTAAAAATTCTGTAAATTCATCTTTGAACTCTTTGTAAAATGTGCCAAAAATTGCATCTCCAAGCATTACAGAATCAAATCTAATTTCAAAGATTGCCTCGGCTATAGGACAGGGGGTGATTTTTTCAGCAAGCAGGATATAGATACTTTCGTTTGCCAATATCCTTCAATTATCAAGCATCATTTCAAAAATCAACTAATCCTTTAAAATTATCATGTATCTTGCCAATTCATAACACCAAGATCGAATAATTTTGCTGAAGATACCTTGCCAATATCTTAAATAAATTACTATATCACAATGTTGTAATATTCATAACCTATCAACATATCAGCAGGATAATTACAGCTCAATCGATTTTTTTTATCGCCACAATATCTTGTGTATGCCAAAGTTGGTTGAAGATAGCATCCTAATGAATCCTCCTTGCCAAAGTTTACACTCCCTCGATAGTCAAGTTTTGAAGTTTCATGTTTCCCAACTTACAATAAACTTCGCCATTAAATTTTTATCATAAAGCCAATTTATCTGGATTAATCTTGGCTTCCTTCCTTGACCTTATTACTGTTCATAACTCCTTAAAATTTAAATATATTAAACTTATTTTGTTTATCAAAGTTTATCCAAGAAGACAATGAATTTCTGACCTGTTTGCCAAAAACAAGGAAGAACGCCCGATTTATTGATGACCTGTTTAAGAGAAATTACGCTTGACACTCTTCCTATGATTAGAGTAGTAAAATCAAAAAACAGAATTTGCTTTGACTATTTTCATCTTCAGATTTAAATTCATGATCCTTATCAATCATAAAAAATTAACTCTATATAGACTTTCAGATAAATAATTTCACTGTGTTATCAGTCGTCGACGTATAACTAATTCGCCTTCCTCCTTCTGGCCTTGTGAAATTAATTATCTGAAAGTCTATAGTTGAATAAACAAAAAGAAAAGGGTAATTTTCCGTGTGAGAATCGTGTGAGACTTTTTTTCCAAAATTGACTTAGGAAATTGGAAAATATAGGGTTTCGGTAATTTAAGGCCGGAACCTTTTTTTTGTTTTTTGCCATTTTAAAAAATAGGGGAATTATGGGTATATTATCTTCTTCAGTATCTGTTACGCGTTATAAAGTTAAAAGCAATCCTGAAAAACCTGTGCTTGAAAAAGTTTACAACGGCCTTACACAAAATGCCATCCAGGAAATAGATGATCATCCCCTGGAAAAGACTGTCGGATGGACATCATTTGAAAATCCATATATCCCTGATTTTGAAGGCTCCTCCTTTGTAATCGGTCCATATCTGGTTTTTTCAATGAGACTGGACAGGAAATCAATACCGCCCAAAGTCATACAAAAACACTATGCCATTGAAATGGCTAGACAACTTGAGAAAAGCGGCCGGAAATATTTATCAAGAAACGAAAAAAAGTCCATCAAAGATCATGTGATTGATGTTCTCAGCCTTCGCATTCCAGCCACGCCCAATATTTATGATTTGATCTGGAACATGGAAGAATCATGGCTGTGGTTTTTCTCAAACCTGAAAGCTGCCAATGAAGAACTTGAAACACTGTTTTCAAAATCATTCAGGCTCAGCCTTATCAGGCTCTTCCCATACACTACTGCCGATCTTATATCCGGCCTTTCAGATGCTGATCGAGATCTTTTATTACAACTTTCGCCCACAAAATTCACGGAGTAGCACATGCTTGATGTAGCCGTATCTTACAATCGATATAAATTTTTAGGTTATGAATTTCTCACCTGGCTGTGGTTCGTCATGGAAAACCGGCAGGAGATACTGAAAGAATCAGACAAAGAACTTGTATCCCTTGATATTGGAAATTGCATTGTGCTTGAAAACAATAAAAACGATTCAATTGAAAGTATTACCATAAAGGGCGACAAGGCCGGGCTTGAAGAAGGAATCCTCTCCCTGCAAAAAGGAGCGGTTGTAACCGAACTCAATCTTATTTACAAAGCAGGCAATAATGAATGGCGATTTAATATAAAAGGTGAGAACCTCAATATTTCAAGCCTCAAAACACCGGAAACAGGACATGTTGAAACCAAAGAGGATATTGAAGGGGTTTTACTTGAAAAGGTTTTTCTTTATGAAAAAATTTTTGTTTTAATGAACAATCTTTATAAACACTTTATAAGCCTGCGTGTTACAAACAGATGGGAAAAGGATGTTGTTCTGCAAATCAAGAAGTGGATAGCATCTTAAATCAGACTCCATCAGCCCATCATCAGGTTGCCCCTTAAACATATTGAAACGATTGTAACACTTTAGCGCTTTTAAATATTATAATGCCTTTCTATCCAAGACATATATTCACCGCTTTTAACTCTATCTATCCAACCTTTATTATCGATATGCCATTTAATGGTTTTTCTTATTCCTGATTCAAACGATTCATCAGGCTGCCAGCCCAATTCTCTTTGCAGTTTGCTAAAATCAATGGCATATCTTAGATCATGACCTGGCCGATCTTTTACAAAGGTTATCATGTCCCTTCTTGGCATACTATCATCTCTAAGCACCATCTCGTCCATAATATCACAAATCATCCTGACAACATCTATGTTGCGCATTTCACAGTTGCCGCCGATATTGTATGTTTCACCGCGTTTTCCATTTTTCATTATTAACCAAACAGCTTTGCAATGGTCTTCAACATACAGCCAGTCTCTTACATTCCTGCCATCGCCATAAATCGGAAGAGGCTTTCCTTCAAGGGAATTTAGTATAATAAGAGGAATCAGTTTTTCGGGAAACTGATAAGGGCCATAATTGTTTGAGCAATTGGAAATCGTTACCGGCAAAGAGTATGTTTTATTGTAAGCCCTTACAAGGTGATCGGAAGATGCCTTTGAAGCTGAATATGGGCTATTGGGGCTGTAGGGGGTAGCCTCGGTAAAAAAACCATCATCTCCAAGAGAGCCATAGACTTCGTCAGTACTTATATGATGAAAAAGATCCACCCTGTTTCTGGAAAGTTCAAGCAGATTAAATGTGCCGAAAATGTTTGTTTTTATAAAAGAATCCGGCTCGGCAATTGATCTGTCAACATGCGATTCAGCAGCAAAATGGCAAACAGTATCGATTTTATAATTATTAAAAATTTCAGACATGGCTTCACGATCACATATGTCTGCCTTAATAAAATCATACCGTTCAGAAAATCTTTCAGCAATTCCCGTCAGGTTTTCAGGATTTCCGGCATAGGTCAATTTATCAACGTTTATTATCCTGCCGGTAAAATCAGGTTGTTCAAGCAGATAATGAATAAAATTAGACCCAATAAACCCACAACCACCTGTAATTAGAATATTTTTCATAAAAATCACCAGAACTTTTTGAGAAGTTGCTCAAATATAAAACTATCCAAAATTAACAATACCACTTTTTTTAATAAAAATAAGTACCTGTTATTCACTGTTCAAGACATAACAATATCCCCTTATTCTAATATTTCCTTCACCCGTCCAATTTCACCACTTTCTAAACGGACTTTAATACCATGAGGGTGAGTCGGCGCTCTTGTCAGAACGTTCTTCACTATACCTTCCGTTAATTTTCCAGATCGCTGGTCTTTTTTCAATACTATCAGAACACATTGACCAGGCTTTATTTTTACACGGTTGATAACATTCATGGCTTTAACTCGATTGCCGCAAAAAGGGCTCTATTCCTCCGTCGTAAATATCGTAGGATAAAATTTTTTTGCACATTCAGGACATATACTGTGGCTGAAGTCGGCTTCAGAGTGATCGCGAATATAAGATTCAATTTGTTTCCAATAGCCTTTATCGTCTCTTATCTTTTTACAATGAGAGCAAATAGGTAAAATTCCCTGAAGGGTCTTTACTTCTGAAAGGGCTTTTTGGAGGTCCTGTACAACCTTGCCCAGTTCTTTTTCCGCCTTTATCCGTCTCTCGATTTCGTGCTGTGCATCTGCAAGTTCAATCTCGATTTCAGCAACCTGTTTCAGAATAGCAAGAACAGGTCGGTTTTCAATTTGAATTCCCTTTTTGTTGCTTTGCCAATGCAAGTAGCCATACAAGAATGGTAAGGCAAAGGCTGAGATAAGGATTCGACTGATGAGGGTCCCCTGTATGATGCTTAAATAATCGGGGTTACCTGCAAAGGCACAGGTTGCGAAAAGAATCACGTCCAACAACATATTTGATTATGCAGAACTACAGCTATTAGCGGCACCATAATAGAAACTCCAACCACAGTGAAAATGGCAATCCTGGCTGCTTTGGGACCATCAAAAACATAAACGACGAAAATCCCCAATAGCAGTGAAGTATAGAAAACTGTTGATCCGACCATGAAAGTAATTCCGGCCGCTTGAATAATCACTCCTGCATCAGTCACCCAAGACATGATAGCGGTGAGCCCGCCGATCAGTGCGTAAAAACACACGAGACCGAAGCGGTGACGCAACGAGTGGGTCCAAAGGACCAGAAAATAAACCACCATCGCCTCAAATATCAGAATTATGACTTCGTTACCCATACGTTGTTATATTTCCAGCCTTCCTATGATCCAAAACAATTGTCAACGATTCGAGATCTCAGCGTGGATACGCTGCAAAGAGGTCGTTTCTTCCGCTCTTCATTATTTTCAGGATAGTGAAGAGGCTTTATCGTCAAAAGCATTGGCTATTAAGCATTTCAGAGATTTATTGTAAATTTCGAGCAACGTTTAAGTATAAGTTGCAGGTGTTCCCCCATATGATATCAGAAAGATATTCCGGATCTTCTTTTCTTGCTTCTGCCAGTTTAATAAGGACTGACTTAACAAATGCCGGTTCATTGCGTTTAGTACGATTTTTTTCAGGCGCCGGTGTAAGGTATGGCGCATCTGTCTCGATAAGTATGCGATCTGCCGGAATAAGGGGAGCAAGCTTTCTGAGTTCAGCGCCTCGACCTTTTATTGTTAATATTCCGGTTATGCCGATATAAAAACCAAGCTCTATGTATTGATATAATTCTGATTTGTTCCCGCTGAAACAGTGAATGACCCCTTTTCTTTCCTTACCATGTTTTTCTTTGAGGATTTCAAGAAGTCTGCCATTGCTGTCCCTTTCATGAAAAATAACTGGAAGGTCTAATTCGTCGGCGCTTTCAAGCTGCCTGACAAACCATTTTTCCTGATCTTTTCTTGGAGAATACATGCGGTTAAAGTCAAGGCCGATTTCTCCCCATGCCCGGACTTTTTTGCTTTTGGCAAGTTTAATCAGATATGAAAGAACTTGTTCTGAACAGTTTTTTGCATCGTGTGGATGAATACCTACAGAGGCATACAAACCACTATGGAATTCTGCCAGCTCCACAGCTCTATTGGAAGAATCCTTGTTTGTTCCAACTATCATAATTGCAGAAACACCAGCTTCATTTGCGCGTTTTATTACATCATCAATATCTTTGTCATATACACGGTCATCAAGATGGCAGTGGCTGTCAAATAATTTCATTTTTTAACTCCATATGTAACTACTCACGTAGTCAGGCTGAAGCTGTTTAAGCTGAAGGCTGAAGGGGTCAGAAGAGCACAATTGCCGTACTTTGGCGGAAACACCTGCCCGCCATCGCGAGCTCAGGCGAGGCGGGCGGGTCTGATTCTTGCATCAAACATGGCTTTTAATGCGTTTTTTCCTAACAGCCTTCAGCCTATCCACCTGAGTAGTTACCTCCATATTATTTTATAATCAATGTTGTGTAGCATTAAAGATTAGAGATATCAAGATTTTGAGGTTGCTTTCATAGATCTTGTCAGACATTATAGTAACTACTCAGGTGCATAGGCTGAGGTCCGAAGGCTGAAGCTTTCTGTTTGCCGCCCTCTCAGCGGTAAACAGAAAATTAAAAGTTTCTCTGCGTTCTTTGCGACTGGTGAATAAAATTTCTTTGAGTTAGCAGTACTCCTGAATAATTACGATGGATCTTATACATAGTGATAAAATGAACAGAGTAATAATAATAAAATGTCCTGACTATGACAAACTATATCTGACCAAAAATATCGAAAGAGCATTTTCATATTTTGGCGGGATTGAATCACTTGTAAAGAAGGGCGAAAAGATCCTGCTAAAACCGAATTTGCTGGTAAAAGATTCTGCAAGGTCGGGCATTACAACACATCCCTTTGTTGTGAAATCTGTGGCGGATATCGTTATAGCGGCCGGCGGTTTGTCTGCGGTTGGAGACAGCCCGGCATTCGGGAGTGTCCATCAGGTTGCTGCAGCTTGCGGGTTGCTGCTTTTGCTTAAAAAAGACAATATTCCTGTTGTATCTTTCAGGGCAAACAGATCGTTTAATGATAAAATACGAATAACTGATACAGTCAGAGATTTTGATAAAATAATTAATATCCCAAAGTTTAAGGCCCACAGCCAGATGCTTTTTTCAGGAGCGGTTAAAAATCTTTTCGGTCTGGTTTCCGGGAAGGTTAAGGCTTGGAAACATTTTAAAGCCCATGCCAGTCACGAAAAATTTTCATTGATGCTTCTTGCCATTTACGAGCAGGTGCGTCCATGCTTTACCATTGTTGATGCTATAGATATTATGGAAAAGAAAGGCCCTCGCGGCGGGCCTGTGAGACGTGCCGGCCTGCTCTTTGCCGGAATAAACTGTCTAAGCATTGACAGGGTTATTTGTGATGTATTCAATATAAATCCGGCCAGGGTGCCGTTGCTTAAAACCGCCAGAAAATACGGCATTAATGGATGCAGGTTAAGGGATATTCAAATAGAAGGAGATGATGTTTCTGATGTAAGGTCGAAAAAATATCTTTTCCCGGAAAAATTGAATGATATTTCTTTTTCATTCCCCAGGGTAATAAAGAGTGTAATACGGCATCTTAAGACAAAATATGTTAATTAATTTCTGCAGCAGTTTAGCGCTTTTAAATATTATTTTTTTGACCAGGATTTACAGGATATTCTGGATTAAATTTTTATCGTCATTCTCGCGAAGGCGGGAATCCAGTACTTTTTCGGATTTTCTGGATTCCCGTTTTCACGGGAATGACGTTTGGCACAGAAACTTATTGAGAAGTTACTAATTCTTTTAAGAACATCTTGTTTATCCTGTTATCCTGTCAAAACTTATTGCATCCAAACCGTTTAAAGTCATCGGATAACCCATTAGGGCGGAGATCCGGGCAATTATTTCTCTTCCCTGTTTATTTTGTCCACGCATAGAAACCGGAATAGATAACGGACTTATTCTACCTTCGATATTTGTTATTGTTCCCTCTGACTCTTCAATTGGAAGTGGGGGCAGGATTACTTCTGCGGCGGACAATAATCGTGAACGATAAGGTGATTGAGCTATAAAGAGTTCAGCCTTGGAAAGAGAGTTTTTTATGGTCTGATCATGTTCAATATCTTCAGGAATGTCTCCCATCAAATAAATTACACGAATATCTTCTGTAAGAGTTTTTTCCAGTATTTTGCCTATTGATAATCCTGGCTGCTCAGGCAGATTTGTTTTCCAGGCAGTTTCTAATTTTTTGCGTTCCTCAATATCATTTGCCCGCTTTTGTCCGGGGAAGAAGTTTGGTGAAACTCCCATATTAAGCAAGCCAAGACCATTGGATTTAAAAACAAGCGGAAAAAGATGCAAAAATCCCTTTCCGGACATTGAAAGAAGTTGTTCAAGCTGATTTGTATCCCACTTAAAGATTTCCTTTGAATAAAGAAAAACGGTCGGCAGTTCGTTTGAAATATCAGGTAATGCTTTATCCACAAAAGCGACCGTCGCTTTGTTCTTTCTTTGAGCGCGTCTGACAAGCGCATCGATTACTGGATATTGAGCAACTGGATTGTCAGAGGTGATAAGAATCTGTTTTGCGGTTTCAATAGTTCTATATTCAGACGTAGTCGAAAACAGCGAAATGAATTCAGGGGAAATATCTATTTCAGACTGGCTATTGAAAAAATCGATATTTGAAGTTTTAAGTACAGCTCTTAAAAATTTCTGAAACAGATATGCTTCTTCATTTGTGCATGCCGGTGTTGCAATCCCTGCAAAAGATTCAGGGCCATATGTTTTTTGAAGCGTTTTGAGCCGCTGAACAACATGGGAAATCGCCTCATCCCATTCTACAGGAATAAATTGCCCGTTTTGCTTGACTAACGGCTTATCCAGCCTTTTTCTTCCATTTGCATCTTTATATCTGAACTTTCCATCAATACAGAGATGGCCGTAATTCGGCTTTTTTTTCAGATCTGATGTTATTTTGACCAGATCATTGCCAATATGGTTTAATATCAAATTACATCCGCAGCCGCATACAGAACAAGTGGTTGAAGTGGTTTCAAGATGGAAAGGGCCTGGTTGTTTTTTTGTTTTTTCAATAAGGGCGCCTGTGGGACAGTTGCTCACGCATAAACCGCATGAAACACAATTGTCGTTGATTACAGGTCCGAAAAATGTTGCCTTGCCTTTTTGATCATATTCAAGTGGTTCTAACTTGATTGCATCTGAACACTGGTATTCAGAGCAATTACGCATGCATCGCCTGCAGTTGATGCATTTGTTCGGATCAACTATGATGTAAGGATGAGTTTCGTCTATTTCAAACTTTTTCTCCTGCCAGATTTCAATGTTTGAAATATCTACCCCATACTCTGTGGCATATTTTCTCAATTCGCATTCAAAGGCATCAATACATCCGCATGAAAGACATCTCTTTGCCTCCTGGACGGCAGTTTCTTCTGAAAACCCCAAATCTACTTCTTCAAAGTTATTGTGCCGGGCGCCGGCAGGAAGTTCCGGCATTTTTGCCCTTGCTTTCTTTGCAACACCGACGAAGTTTTGTGAATCGACTTTATCAAGGGGCCCTTTGCTTATGTTAAAAGGCATTTCAGGGGATTTTACAGGCTTTTTGCGCAGGAACAGATCAATGGAGTGAGCGGCTCGCCTGCCCGCACTAAAAGCTGACACCACTGTCTTGGGGCCGGTAAAGACGTCTCCTCCGGTAAAGACCCCTACTACATTTGTCTGAAGAGTTCCCGTGTGCGCAACAATTGTTCCCCAGCGTGTGGTTTCGCACTCTTGGCCAATTTCATCATTCTGCAAACAAGACATTTCAGGTACCTGGCCGATAGCAGTTATTACAGTATCAGCATCAACTGTTTTTTCTGAACCGGATATGGGCCCCGGCCTGCACCTTCCGCTGGAATCTTTTTCGCAGAGCCTCATACTTATATATTCCATCTGTTTCAACTTGCCGTTTTCACCAATAAGCCGTGAAGGAGCGACAAGTATATTTATTTCGATTCCTTCCTCTTCTGCAGCATCAACCTCTGCTGCAAGAGCCGGCATTTCTACTCTTGATCTGCGATAGTATATGGCGACATTTTTTGCTCCCAGTCGGAGAGCGGTTCGTGCTGCGTCAATTGCGGTATTGCCGCCGCCTATAACAATCACCCTGTTTCCAATCTCGACATTTTTTCTTAGTGAAACATCTGTAAGGAATTTTGTGCCTTCAATTACGCCATGAAGTTCTTCTCCTGGTATTCTCAGGTTGCGGTAACCCCAACACCCGATGCCTAAAAAAATCGCGCTGTAACCTTCTGCAAACAGGCTGTCAAAGGTGAAATCTTTTTCCAGGGCCACATTGGTTTTCGCTTCAATCCCTATCTGCAGAATTGATTCTATTTCAAGATCAAGTATGTGTCTTGGAAGGCGGTAATCAGGGATTCCATATCGTAATTGTCCGCCTAATTCAGGCATGGCCTCAAATATAGTTACCTCATGTCCTTTTTGCCTGAGATAATATGCTGCGGACAATCCGGCCGGCCCTCCTCCAACCACGGCGACCCTGTAACCTGAAGGTTCGGGGAGGCATGTAATTAATTTTTTATAATTATTTCGTTCATAATCACCAAGAAAACGCTTTGCAAAGTTAATACAAACAGGCTCGTCAACTCTTTGTCGCCGGCATTCGGTTTCACAGGGATGGGGACATATCCTTCCGATTACCAGGGGCATTGGGCAGCGTTCCTTAACGAGTTTTAATGCCTCCAGATATTGACCGTTTGCAAGCAACGCAAGATATCCCTGGATATCCACGTTTGCCGGGCATGTGAGGTGGCATGGGGCTACGCAGTCTCCATAGTGTTTTGACAGAATCAGTTCTATTTTATTTTGACGGGCCTGGCGGACCCGTTCAGAATTGGTATCTATAACCATTCCTTCTTTGACCTTTGCGACACACGATGCAACCAGACGATCGTGGCCTTCAATTTCAACTACGCATAAACGGCATCGTCCCAATGGCTTGAGGTGTTCTTGATAGCAAAGGGTTGGTATCTTTATCCCTAATTCTTCTGCTGCCTGTAAAATAGTGACGCCGGATTTTACTGTGGTTTTTTTTCCGTTGATCGTGAGTTGAATTTTGTTTGACAAACCGTACCTCCTAAAAGTCTATAGTATAGAAATTTCCATTTTATGCCTAATGAATTCGGTACCATAAAAGTGCCTAAAATGCCTAAAGTTGTGGTACGCCTTCGGCGTGCTGATTGATAATGACTACCAACGTAAGGCGGGACAGCCTGTAAATTCAGTTATAGACTTTCAGATAATTAATTTCACTGCGTTAGGAACGTGGACGTATAACTAATACGCCTTCCTCCTTCTGGCCTTGTGAAATTAATTATCTGAAAGTCTATAGTTAACAATTTCATAAATTGTGCTTGATTGTGGACATATCCACAAGTCAGGCAAATTCTTATTCTGTCCCGTGGGAACATTTGAAAATAGCCTGGTAATTTATTACCAAGTGTTTGATTGTATAACGACACGGATAACCTGCTGAAAAAGCAAGCAAAAAGATGGTTAAAAGTAAAGAGGTAATTATAAACGATGAAATGAGTAGAAATCTAAAAATGGCCTGGCTTTTTCAGTCAGAGTTGATCCGCTTGTTCTCCGGCAAATTACTATACTGCGATAGGGGTGAGAGTAAAAATGCGAGCAAGTTGCGCCGCACTCTTAACGTCACCCAGCCGCAATGCATTGCGAATATCATCCAGCTTGTATGCATCATCAAGAGATAAATAAGGGGACCATCCTTTATTCATATCGATCAATTCGACATCAACCTCGGCAACATATTGTCCCTCGTACACGAGCTTTGTACGTCGTATTTTTTTCATTATATCCTCCTCAGAAAATCTGTTGTCCACAGATCGGCATCAGGCCTGTAAGCAGTAACCAAAACGGCCGGTGAAAAAGCCCCCTTGGGGATTCCCCAAACTACGTGTATCGGGTTGTCAAAACGATCTTTCAGTAATACCAATACACATGGACCTTTTGGATAGTCAGGATAATCTTCTATAACTAATGCATCCGAAACTCCTGCCATGATATCCCTGACGAAAATGTTGTCTTCCGCAAGCTCATCATAACCATGGTCGGATATTATAACCTCCTTACCTTCAATCAGTCTCAGAATTCTCTCGAATATCTCATTCATATTTTATATAATACAATAATCAGGAACTATTTGGCAATAATATTCTCTTTTCCACAGTAGTCTTATGACGGACTAATTATACGGATATGGATATCATCACATTTGTAATGATATTCGTATTTTTAAACGCCATGTGCCTTGAAAAGAATCCGTACCTTGCTGGAAACGTTCTGAACGTCAAAAGTATCCTTCATCAGAAGAAAGATATCAATGTCTTGTGGACACGGCTTGTCGGTAACAAAGGAGCCAAAGCGGATTTTTTTTAAGCGGTTAATTTTACGGTCCTTCTACCTTTTGTGGCTGCTAATTGATAACCCAATGGCTTTAATAATGATGCCATCGTTTTAATGGTTATATTAGTCGACTTCATTGATCTCATATTTTGAATTGCAGAGGTAGAGACGCCGGATTTTTTGGAAAGTGCTCTTACGCTAATATGCTCTTCAGCCATAGCTTCAAGCAACAATTCAGAAAAAAGAAATTGCACATATTCTTTTTCAAATTTTTTCTTTTGTTCTGAATCGCTCATAACTCGATCAAAGGTTGACTTTTTTTTATTCTTCATAATAATCTCCATTTTTCACCCTTGAGTCGTAATTTTTCATTCTTTTTAGAGCCAAATCTTTTTCTTTTTGAGGCAATTTTTGACCCTTTTTACGAAATCCATTTGTTACTACAATCTTTTTCCCTACAAAAAAGAATGATAGAAACCGGTCTGGCTGAGGCTTAAAAGCAAATATTTTCTCGCCTTCATTTCTGAATTTTGTAATGTCTGATATTTTACCGAAATCGCCAATTCTTTTGAAAAGCATCAATGTTTTTCGTTTTTGGGCATTAGAAAGAGTTTCAAAAAAATCAAGTGCTTCACTCTTCCCCTTTTTATCAAAAAACCATTCAACGGTTAAAGCTTCTCCTTCGTATGCGATGAATTCTTTCATACTTAATACATGTATCATTATTGCGATACAGAATCAAAAGTTTTTTAGCGTATAAATATTGGTATTATTGACATCGTACTGCTCACTTGCCGCAGACGCTATCCGAAAAACTATCAAAAAAGTGATGAACTGTCGTAAAACAACAATTAGTCTAAAGCGGCACGGCTTCTGCGGTCAAGTGAAGCAGATGGTTCGGCCTTGTTACGCAGTCTTTTGGCTTTCAGCAAGCTGGTTTGGATACGCCCACAAGTACTCTCGGAGTTCCAAGTTCATGCGGTCTATCTCTGCCAGAAAACTGGTTGCTGACATACGATAATTCTCCAGATTTGTTTCCATCTTGCGAAGATGTGAGACCTGCTTTTGGAAGTAGGCGATCCTCTCCTGTGTCGTTTTATACTCTTCTTCGTTATGAATCATGTATCAAAACCTCCACAATTCCTCGTTTTTTCCCATTGCGTTTGAGCTGCCAATGTTTGATTGCCGCTTCTTCCCCATCAAACGCTGCCAAATGTCTTACCCAGAAAATACTTGCACCTTCGTAATTATGGGCAGCCATGTGATCGAAAAGAATCCGTGCCTTGCCGGCCCTATGTGTCAGGGTAGATGTCGCAAATTTTGCGACAACTGATTTTTTATCCAGCTCGCCTTCATTGAAAACATTATTGATATGTGAACCAGGAAAGTCATTCAGGGCCTGCTCCATTTTTTTTGTTCGGCTATCTCATGCCACTTTGCGATATTGGGTCACTTCCACTTGACGATGTATCTTTTTAGCTTCGTTCACTATACTTTCAATGTTTGTAGCTATTTCGTCAGAAAGCCACTCGTTCCCACATAACGAACATAGCGTTGCTGGTACGTTTCTGATCACCACCAGAGTATCTTCCATGTCTACCGTGAATGTTGTAGTTCCCTGTTTTTTAAACCCTCCACAAAGTGGACAAATATTTTTAGTTGAACTCATTAGCTCCTCCTGGTTTTAAAGTCTGTTTCAAAGTGTTCTTCATCCGGCCAATAAGCTGTGATTAAGAATATCTTTTGCTCGGTAAGATCATAGGCAATAACTGCATGCAATGGCTGATTTTGCCATATTCCGTAGAATAATCCACTTGGGAAAGGTTTGTCATCAGGATAATTTTCAATCATCTCTCCTGTACAAATGATATGTTTCACAGATGCTCTGCTGATCCCCTTCTCCAACATCCTTTTTAGAGCATGTGCAGACCCATTCTATTCTACCTTGCTGGATTATACCGACCAATTGGTCATGATTCATTGTCTACTTTTTCCCTATTTTAATTTCATGGTGAATTTTGTGAAGCTTACTTTCGCGTTGCCGAACGCCCAGGATGTACGAGGGGACATCAACTAATTATACGGATATGGATATCATCACATTTGTAATGATATTCGTATTTTTAAACGCCATGTGCCTTGAAAAAAGTATGCTTCTTGACGACACACTTTTCCTGCCCCTTATTCCTTAATATACAGATACGCCGTGCTTGTTTATCAACCGAATAAGATCGTGATTCGCTTCGCTCTCACAATCTATCCTTATGTGATTTATTCATTTTTATCAGTCTGCCATTTGTTGCCCATTGTCTGAACTGTGTTCCCTGATTGGATTTTACTCTGTAACCAACTGAAATTATTACATCAAGGTTATAGTAATTTGGCGCTTTCTGCTGAAATTCGGAAATTCCGAATTTTTTCAAAGTTTGGTTCTCTTCCAGCTCTTCTTCTGCATAAATATTTTTAATATGCTCATTTATGGTAGATTTCGTTTTCCCAAAAAGCATTGCCATTTGATCTTGGGTAAGCCAAACCGTTTCATCCTTTAAACGGGTTTCTATCCGGATTTCGTTATCTTTTGTCCGGTAAATGAGTATATCTGAATTTTGTTTCATTTTTTACTTTCCATTAACTTCAGGCACTGTCTTTTCTTATGTCCGTTCAAACAGATCAAGCCAGGATTGAAACCTTCTAACTTTTTCAAGCCCATAGTGTTTAAGGTATTGCTTTATATCTTCAACAGATTTTTCTTTTTCTAATGAATTCCTATTCTTAGAAAAGAACTTGTCTGCAAAGCATATTATCTGCTCTTCTATTGAAACAGGAAGCATATCGCGCTTTGGCAGTGGAAGGGCATATTTGTTAATATCTTCTATTGTTATACCTACGCCAACATGACGTTCGCAGACAAGAGCATGCCTTGGGAACCCGATTTTTTCTAGTATTTCACGGCCCAAATATCCATGACAAATATACGGATTTTTGCCTTTACAACCCAGTTCAGTGGCATTCGTCAATAACATGCCGATATCATGCAGCATCGCAGCTTCTTTTATAAAATCAAGGTCCGGGTTTAATTGGGGTACCTTTTTGGCGGCATCAAGGGCTTTTCTTGTGACTTGTTTGCCGTGCTGAATTATGATTTCATATGCCCTTGAATTGCTTTTGTAGTACTTATCAATAATATCAATAGGATTCATAAAACTATCGTGAAAGAAGTACACCCTCTATGAAAGGATCTATTGCTCCATCAAGAACGCTGTTGACGTCGCCGAGTTCAAGGTTTATCCGGTGATCCTTGACCATCTGGTAAGGATGGAGGACATATGACCTTATTTGACTGCCCCATGCTATATCATCCTTGCTTTCATGCAGTTTTTGTTTTTTTTCATCCTGCTTCTGCTTTTCATTTTGATATAGCCTTGCTTTAAGCACCTTCATGGCCATTTCTTTGTTTCTGTGCTGTGATTTTTCCTGCTGGCACTGCGCAACTATCCCGGTAGGCATATGTGTAATACGGATAGCGCTGCTTGTTTTATTAACATGCTGGCCTCCGGCTCCGCTTGCTCTGAATACATCAATGCGCAGGTCTTTATCCTCAATGTCTATAACGATTGTTTTATCAAGTTCCGGATAAACAAATACGGACGCAAAGGATGTCTGCCTTTTGCGGCTGGCGTTAAATGGAGAAATTCTAACCAGGCGGTGAACTCCTTTTTCTGCCTTAAGGTATCCATATGCATATTCTCCACTTGCGGTAAAAGTAACACCTTTAATCCCTGCTTCATCACCAGGCTGAAAGTCAATTATTTTGACTTGAAAGCCTTTTCGTTCAGTCCATCTCATATACATTCTGAAAAGCATTTCAGCCCAATCCTGAGCATCTGTTCCGCCGGCGCCTGCATTGATTGAAACAATAGCATTATTTTTATCATCTTCTTCATCAAGCATCAGCTCGAGTGAAAGTTTACTGATTTCTTTGTCTATTGCTTTGATTTGGAGGGAGACTTCTTCGATGGTATCTGTGTCTGATTCATCGAGAGCCATATCCAGCAGTATTTCACATTCTTCAAGGTCATTAAAAAGCTTGTTAAAACTTTCGACCTTGCTTGTAAGCAATGCCCGTTCTTTTAGAATTGATGTGGTTTCTTCTTGTTTATCCCAGAAGCTGTCTTTTGTAATCAGGTTCTCAATTTCTTTTAGTCTTTTTGATTTTTCTTCTACGTCAAAGATAGTCCTTCAGATGTTCTAATTTAAGATAAAGTTCCTTTATATTTTGCTTGAGTTCTATAGACATTTTTTCCTCCTTAATTATTAATAGTCCACCACGGATTTTCACGGAATTACACTGAATTATCAAAATATTCTTCTCAACATTGCGAACGTCTCTGCACCAAAATTGAACAATAACCCCACTCTCAATCGAGTTGTTTTAAGATAATTGTAAATTACTCATTGTTTATAATTTTCAGTGAAACTCTGTGTCGTTCCGTGGTGAACTATTACCTTAATTATTATTTTTTACCTTTATACAATATTGAAAATATAAGCATAACTACCACGCAGGCAATGGCGAAAAGATCACCAAACCTGGTATAGGTGGATGTCTCATGTATTATTGGAATAGATCGAGTTATGACTTTTTCCTGAAAGAGCTGTGTCGAATCCATAACTCTTCCAACAGGGTCTATAAATCCGCTTATGCCTGTATTTGCCGACCTTACCAGGGATCGTCTGTTTTCTATTGCTCTGAATACTGCCATGGAAAAGTGCTGATAAGGAGCGCTTGATCTGCCATACCATGCATCATTAGTGATGTTGACAAGTAATACTGCTTCATTTTTTGTCATGGCCCTGGAAAGCTCAGGAAAAATGATTTCGTAACAAATCAGTAACCCCAGATTGCAATTATTCCACTTGATAGTTTTTCCTTCCTGCCCCGCGCTGAAATCTCCAACAGCTTCAACCATTTTACCAATAAACGGCAGCCATTTTTTAAAAGGGACATATTCTCCAAATGGAACAAGGTGCGCCTTGTCATATTTTCCGCATACCCTTCCATCCGGGCTTATCAGGTAGGCACTATTGTAATATTCTATAACATTTCCCTTGCGGACAAAAGAAGGGCTGCCTATCAGAAAATCCGTGTTTGTATCATAAATTCCCTTTTGAACCTTTTTTGACAGCAGCCTGTCGTACAAAAAGTAAAAGGGAGTCGCTGTCTCCGGCCAGACCACAAGATCAGATTTTTCCTCTTTGGCTGAAAGAGATAAATTGACGTATTTTTCTGTGGTTGCTGTTTGAAATGCTGAATCCCACTTTATTGACTGTTTGATATTTCCCTGAACAATTGTGACTTTTAAAGACTTTGAAGCAGCGATTAGATTATCAATTGATTCAATTCGCCATTTTCCATAAATGAAAACAAGACCTGTGATCAAGATAAAAACAAATATCAATCCTCCGGCAAGACGTTTTTTAATCCGCACTTCTTTCCATTTGCTTCCCGTAATATAAAGAAACGCCAGGAAAATTGTCGCATTAGCCAGAGCAATCAGAAATGATACTCCATATACTCCAAATATATCCGATATCTGTATAAGATGCAACCTGTTAAATTGGGAGTATCCAAGCAGTCCCCAGGGAAATCCTGAGAAAAGATAATTGCGAATATATTCCAGAGAAACCCATAAACAGGGGATTATAAAAAGACATGTCCCAGGCTTTGGACACAATCTTTTAACAACAATTGAAAAGACAGCCATATAGAGAGCTAAATAAGATGATAACAGGAAAAGAACGGATACGCATAGATAAAGAGGAAGATTGCCATAAGTCTGCATAGTATAGACAAGCCAGCATGCAAGGGTAGTGTAATGTGCAAGACCTGCAATAAAACCAAGGCGAAAACTATTTGTTAATGAGCTGTTTTTTAAGCAAATCAGAAGTGGTACAAGGGCAAACCACGCAAGCCAGTCAATGCCGATTTTCGGGAAAGAACCGGTTAAAAGCAAGCCGCTTAATATAGCTAAAATGGTATTTGACCAGTTAATACTTGTTGTTTTCAATTTTAATCCAGTAATGTTTATTTATCGTATAATCAGAAATTTGAAAACTCAAATATGAGATTAAGGGCTCGGTCAAAAATAACTTTACCCGCT
>Ga0255427_1085_pt1 | contig 20078 bp, 21 predicted proteins | sample ANMaggSeSYBR02D9_FD_182671 | JGI IMG/M metagenome (GOLD analysis project Ga0255427, IMG submission 182671) | Sediment cell enrichment communities from methane seep in Santa Monica Basin, California, United Staets - ANME aggregate JGI... | ecosystem: Environmental > Aquatic > Marine > Cold seeps >... | reverse complement strand
CAATATTGGGGAAAAATCAAGGACCGTGAATTCAAACAACTTCAGTTGTCCCCAATTTGGGTACAACTGAAATTACCCTCGGCTGATGGCAAGACAAGGGTCATTAATAGTCTACTAAAAAAAATAAGTTAGAGCAAGAGAGGCGTTTTTAGTTGTACGAAAAAAACGTACAACTGCAAACGAAATTGTCATTTACTTCCCGTCCCACTTTTTTTCTCAAGCACCCCCGGCCACACTGCCGCCCGCCTGACCCCACCACAGCATCCACACCGTGCGGCAGGCATACCGGCACAGGCTGGGTGCTTGTGATATAGGAGAGAGGGGGGCGGATAATAAGAAAAATTTAATACAGATGGCTCTATCTGAATATTGGTGGCTGCTGTTGGTAGATTATGCTAAAATTCATCGGTTGGTCTTAAGTGATGATGCAGAAGAACGCAATGAGGCAGTAGACCAAATAACAAACAATTTCCAAAACTTTCCTGATAAGGATAAGGAGCAGGCATCGAACGATCTGCTGGCACTTACGAAGGACAAGGACAGTTTCGTGAGAATGGATGCAGCCTTTGCCCTTGGTACGGCTTTCCAATACGTTACAGATAAAGCACAGGCAACAAAAGAATTGCTAAAACTAGCAAAAGACGAGGACAGCGTCGTGCGAATGGGTGTAGCCGGTGCCCTTGGTATGGCCTTTCAGTACGTTACAGATAAAAAACATGCAGTAAATGAACTGCTAGAGCTGATAAATGACGAAGACGACGAGGTGCGAAGGTATGCAGCGGGTGCCTTTGAACCTGCCTTTCAGTACATTACTGATAAAGAGCAGGCATGGAATGAACTGCTGAAACTGATAAAGGACGAGGACAGTTGGGTACAAATGGGCGCAGCTTATGCCCTTGGTACGGCATTTCAGTACATTACTGATAAAGAGCAGGCATGGAATAAACTGCTGAAACTGATAAAGGACGAGGACAGTTGGGTACAAATGGGCGCAGCTTATGCCCTTGGTACGGCATTTCAGTACATTTCCGATAAGAAGCAGGCAACAAAAGAACTGCTGGAACTGACAAAGGATGGGGTCAGCGTTGTCAGCGTATCTGCCAATTATTCACTTGGTAAAATTTCAATTTACAAGGCCACAGAAGCCGAAAGTGAAGACGGATTAAAAGATGAAATGGCTAAAGCAATCGGGTATTTTGAAAAATCATCACAGGAATCCAAATTTTATTTCAATCCGGCTAAATTCTGTCTCCCATTCTATCGCTCATACATTGCTGTAATTTTCAGGAAGGAAGAAGCTAAAGAAGAAATTGAGAGAAATCTTGAAGAAGCGAAACAGGCTGTTGAAGGTTCTGGAACTAGTGAAAAATTAATAGAGGTAGTCGAAAATCTGGAAAATGCGCTTCAAGAGGCACAGAAATCACGGGAGTTAGATAAAATTCAATCTGACCTCTATACATACATGCAATACTGCAACCGTGCTGAAGAACTATTGAAAATCACAGAAGAAAAAGCACCGAATGCCACTAAATTATTCAGAAAGGGATTGCCAATAGTTAAAAAAACAATTGAAGAATTACTTGAAGAAATAGGTAAAGACACAAAGATTCTCTGTGAAGCTGCTGAGGGGAGTGAAGCAGAAAAATATACTGCTCCAACTTGTAAAATCGTTAATGAGTTAATCAAAATAAGAAATCCAGATGAATTATCCAAATGTATATCCAGACTTCGTCCAAATTTAAAATTCTTAGCTGAAAACTTACCTGAAAAAGATGGAGATTTTATTTTTACTAAAGTTGAAAATATAGAAACTGAAGAATATCTCGAAGATAAGCTGGCTTTAGTTAATGAAATCATAGTTTTTGTAACCCCTTATATCAAAATGACCAACATTCTGCAAAATATATGGGATAAATTAGATGAAATAACGGTTTTCTTTGACCCGGCCATTCAAGAAACAATAACTATAACAGTTGGACCAGAAATTCTTGGTACTGGTATAAAACGTGTGATTACAATACCTGTAAAAGAAATTGCTTATTCTGATATCAGAAAGGATTTAGAAAGAATTAGCAAAGAAAGTTTGCTTAATGTCATTCCAAAAAAATTAATTAATAAAATCAAAGAATATATTGTTAGAAATAAGGATGAATTGTTTGATGACCTTGGTCAGATTTAAAAATTAAACTTGGAGAGAAAGGACTTGAGTTGTACGGTATAATCGTACAACTGAAATTACCCTCGGCGGACGGCAAGTACCTGTTTTTGAAGTTCATCCATAGAGCTTCTCCCCGGTTTCTTCAACAAGCTTATTGAACAAGGACTTCTTGGAAAGGTCAATCAAGTCAACCGGTTTGGATAGAACTCTAAATAACTCAGTATAAAACGGGAAGAACAGCCGGGGTTCTATTCCCTTTACCCCGATATCGATATCATTGGACTCCTTATCTTTTACAACTGATGAGCCAAACAGTATAATGGAAGATACATTATATTTTTCAGCACATTTTATTATGTTATCTTTATCTTCTGCTGATATCATCTCCATCACCTCGGGCACTCAATATTCAATATTTACATTCTTCAGATATTTTATATAATTATGTATTTAATCTCCCCGTTACCTCACTCACTGAAATCGTTTATTCCTTTTTCTCCAGCACCCTCGGCCATACCGCCAGCCCGATGATCAGCGCCAGCACGAACACGAACACCGTACCCAGGAAAGGTGCAGGGAGGCGTTGCAGGTTGAGTAATGGATGGCGGGCAGCAGAAGATTGAAGAGCTGCCGGTGGCTTGAATCATTTCAATATCAACCGCAGAGTGCGCGTAGGAACGCAGAGAAAAGCAAAAACGCTCTGCGAACTTCAGTGTCCTCTGCAGCCACATATATTTCATAAATATTATATTTTAACAGCCATGGCCACCACCGGCAGCACCTCTGGTCACACTACCGTCCGCCTAGCTCTACTGCAACATCCACACCGGGCGGCAGGTGGATAATAAGAAAAATTAAATACATATGGCTCTATCTAAATAATGGTGGCTACTGTTGGTAGATTATGCTGAAATTCATCTGTTGGTCTTAAGTGATGATAAAAAAGAACGCAATGAGGCAGTAGATCAAATAAAAAACAATTTCGGAATCCTTCTTTACAAGGAAAAGGAACAGGAACAGGTATGGAAAGACCTGCTGATACTAACAAAGGACGAGCACAGCGATGTGCGACAGAGCGCAGCCTATACTCTTGGTCCAGCCTTCCAGTGTATTACAGATAAAGAGCTAGCAACAAAAGACCTGCTGGAACTGACAAAGGACGAACACAGCGATGTGCGACATATCGTAGCCTTTACGCTTGGTCAGGCCTTCGTCGAATAGGAGTACAGAATTACTTCTGCACCCCCTTCTAAGAACGGAGCGTGCGACTTTCGCCGCACTCCGCTCAAGCATTTCACAACCCATACACTGGGCGGCGATATGCGAAGAATGAAAGTCTTGTTTGAATCCACGGTGTACATTTTTTGACTCTATCCAATCTATCAAGGAAATAATTCCTGTCGATAAATGGATTCTTATCAAGTTTTACCATGGCATGACGTCGAATCTTTGTATCTGCGAACAGAACAAGTTTTGTCATCTTTGCCTTGAATACCCAATTTCTGGTACCTTCAGTATACCAGTAACGTCTTGCAATCCATTTATGACCCTTTTGCGAATGTCTTCTCTTAGCCCATCTCCATAACATATTCCAGATGATACTATCTAACTTCTGGAACGTTTTCTTAGCCACAATGTGGCGATGGTAATTTGTCCAACCGGTTATGACGGGGTTGAGAGCCTTAATCAATTTATCCTGTGTCCAAGCAGCCGCTTTATGAATAATCCCACGAATCTTATCTGTTATTTTCTTGATTGACTCCTTTGATGGTTTTATCAACAAAGTGCCATCATATTTACGGAAAGACCAGCCAAGAAAATCAAAACCAACATTGATATGAGTAATCAATGTTTTAGCTTTGGAGAGTTCAAGACCACGTTCTGCAAGGAATACCCGGATTAGTTCACATATTTCCTCTGCCACCTCTTTACTTGGAGCGGTGACCAGGAAGTCATCAGCATAGCGGATAAAGTGAACCTTCATGTCCGGATATTGTTCATTCAGGATGCTCTCTATTCCATCCAAAGTCATATTCGCCAGGATTGGCGAGATTAGGCCACCCTGTGGTGTACCTTTATCTGTGTGGTACAGGTTCTCTTCGAAGACATAATCCGCTTTTAGGAACTGAGACAGAACCGATTGTTCCATCAGGATATTTTCCTTTAGCCATTCATGAGATATGTTATCAAAGCATCCTTTAATGTCTCCTTCCAGAATCCATGGGGCTGAGTTGGGATTATGAAGGCAGAGAAATGCATATTGTGATGCATCCTGTGCACTTCGAAACAATCGAAACCCAAATGACCGATTATCAGCACTCGTTTCTGCCACTGGTTGAAGTGCCAGGGCATAGAGAGCCTGCATTGCACGGTCATACATGGTAGGTATGGAGAGAGGGCGCTTTGTACTCTTTCCAGGTTTCGGGATGTATATCCGTTTTAATGGTTGCGCGATGTATCTTTTATGAGTAATACTTAATGCTGCCCACATCTTTTCATGTGGGCGAAGCCAGCGTACACCATCTACACCCGGGGTACGTGACCCCCGGTTCTGCGTGACTATTCTTACTGCAAGAAGTTTTGCAGAATAGGAATTTGTCAGCAGATATTGAAGTCGTTTTATAAGATTCCATTTTCCTTCGTGTATTGCCTTTGCAATCCGGGTCTGTAGCTTGTTAACGTAGGACCTTACTTTCTTCCAGTCAATAGAATTCCATTGACGTTTCAGGTCTCTGTCTGTACGGTTCTCGCTTTTTAGCGTAGTTGAATTTCGTACATTCACAAGTATACTTCCTTTCTTTGCCGTGAAATACCAGCAGCAAGTCAGCACCTTTTCAGGTCAGAGCAAATATTGAACTCTTATCCAGGTCATTACAACCTGGCTTTCGCTTTTTGCTGTTTCCTCTCCCGTCTGCACCATCGTTCCTTCTCGCGAAGTCCCTTCCTTTTAAGAGGAGTGCATACGGGTTTCCAAGTTCCGTAATTCTGGATAATATAGTCATTTTAGGAGCTATCTATAGACCGGGAACGCTCAGTTCGTTCGTTATATCGTGAATTGAGCCGATATAACCAGGTTCCTTACCTTTGCCGAATAAGAAAGAGCGATTACTCGCTCTCCCTCTTCTAAGAACGAAGCGTGCGACTTTCACCGCACTTCGCTCAAGCCTTCCATAACCCTTGTCGGGCAGCAGTTATTTGTCATGGTCTCTGTTGCAAGTTGGCATATCTTCTTTGATTTGTTTCCCACACTCTTAGCCATAGCTCTTAATCTCTTGAATCTCTGTTTTGATTTTCGCAAAACAAAGTAGTCACTATCAAGATAAGGGTTCATACCGATTTTTAATTTCGTATGTCTAACTATTTTGGTATCCGATAGGAGTTTCAGTTCTTTATTACCCTCTGCGAAGACCCAATTTCTATTTCCTACGTTGTGCCAATATTTATTAACAATCCAACGTTTAGAATTAGGCTTCGATTTGTGTCTTCTTTTAGCCCAGTGCCAGAGCATATTCCATACCATATGGTCAAGTTTACCGAATATTTGACTTGACACAACAGGTTGATGATAGTTTGCCCATCCTGTTATAACTGGGTTAAGGGCATCAATTAAAGCCTCTTGCTTCCATGCTTTTCCCTTCTTGATAATATTACTGACCTTTTCAGCGAATTTCTTTATCGATTTTCGGGAAGGTTTAACAAGGAGCTTACCTTTATACTTTCTGAAATTCCAGCCAAGAAAATCAAAACCATTATCGATATGGGTTATCAGAGTTTTCTCATCAGATAATTCTAGACCTCTATCCTCTAGGAAGTTCGTAACCAATTCTTTAATTTCTATAGCCATTTCTTCATTTTTTGCAGTGACTATGAAATCATCCGCATATCTTACAAAATTTACTTTGTTTTTATTACGGTATTTATTCATAAGTATCTTCTCAATCCCATCTAAAGTAATATTCGCCAGAATTGGCGATATAATACCACCCTGTGGGGTGCCTGCTTTCGTTGGAAATAGCATGCGGTTAAATATATATCCCGCTTTAAGAAACTGTTTAAGAATCGATTTATCCATAGGAATATTGTCTAATAACCATTGATGAGAAATGTTATCGAAGCAGCCCTTGATATCTCCTTCCAGTACCCATACAGGTGAGTTTTGTCTGCACAGATACGTGAAAACTTGTTCACAGGCATCATGTGCACTTCTGAATTTTCGAAATCCAAATGACCTCTGGTCACCCGTTACTTCTGCAATCGGTACTAAGGCTAATGCATAGAGTGATTGCATAGTCCTGTCGTACATGGTCGGGATACCTAAAGGACGCTTCTTTGTTGTCCCATATTTTTCTAAATAGATTCTCTTTAATGGTTTAGCTTTATATCTTCTATCAGTTAGACTGAGAGCGGCTTTCATTTTGGCTTCTGGAGATGACCATGTTTCACCGTCAATTCCAGCCGTTCTTTTACCCTTATTTTGATTTGTGTTTCTTGTGGCTAACAATTTAGCAAAATATGAGTGGGTTAGCAAATACTGTAATCTATTAACTAGCCACCATTTGCCTTCTATAACTGCTTTTGTAATCCTGACCTGTAGCCTATTAACATGTTTTTCAACTTTCTTCCAGTCGATGCTATTCCACTGGTTTCTTAGTTGCACGTTTGTAAGCTTCTCACCTTGCAGTGTATTTGAAATTCTTACATTCATAGGTCATACCTTCGTTCATACAATAGAACACCGTAGAGTAAGTCAGCATCCTTTCAGATTAAGGCAAATTTTGAACCTCTATTCAATTCATTACAAATTGACATTCGCTTTTTACTCTTTCCTCTACCCTCTGCATCATTGTTGTCTATTGCTAGATTCCTACCCTGGGGGAATGCATAGGGCTTACCAAGTTCTACAACATAAATAATTTTGAATACTTTAGAAGCCACCTATAAGCCGAAAATCATTTGTCCATTTATTATAATGTAAACCAAGCCATTATAACCCGATTTTATACCTTTTGGTTAAGCGTATCAGTCTTATTTCGCTTATTAACGCTAACGACTCTTACGGTGATTCAACATATGTTTCTTCATGATATTTTTATCCTAACAGATTGGCTGGATTAGACTTCCAGCATTTCCATATTGTCCTATGAGCACTACACCCTGGCGTTACCACCAACGCATATCATAGTAGGATTACTCCAAATGGATGAAGTAGCACAGTGGCAATTTATGATGTAACTTCTTGTCACAGTGGTGCAAGCGTATCAACCTGTTTCGCTTGTTCTGTATTACGACCCTTGTGATAATTCAACTTTCGTTTCTCCATGACGACCTTTCCCTTGCAGATTGACCGGATTAGGTTTCTGGTTTTTTCCACGTTGTTCTGCAGGCTACACACGAATCCGTTACCAGAAACGCATGCTGCAGTAGGGATATCCTGAACGAATAGGATAGCATTATGCAATCCAGAATTCAGCTTCTTGTCGCACCAGTACATTACAGATAAGGAGCCAGCAACGAAAGATCTGCTGACATTGACAAAGGACGAGCACAGTGCTGTGCGAGTGGGCGTAGCCTCTGCCCTTGGTCTTGCCTTCCAGTACCTTACAGATAAAGAGCAGGCAATGAAAGAACTGCTGGAACTGACAAAGGACGAGCAGAGCGATGTCAGGGTATATGCAAATTATTCACTTGGCAAAATTTCAATTGACAGAGCCACAAAAGCCGAAAATGAAGAAAGATTAAAAGAGGAAATCGCTAAAGCAATTGGGTATTTTGAAAAATCATCCAATAAATCAAAAATTTTTAATCCGGCTGAATTCTGTCTCCCATTCTACCGCTCATATAATGCTGTTATTTCAAGGCAGGAAAATGCTGAAGAAGAAATTGAGAGAAATCTTACAGAAGCAAAACAAGCTGTTGCAGGTTCGGAAAGTAAGGAAAAACTCCTTGAAGCTGTTGAGAACCTGGCAAATGCACTTCAAGAGGCACATAAATTGAGGGGTCTTGATGAAATTAAAACAGACCTTAATGCGTACAGGCGGTACTGCGACCGCACTGTAGAACTTCTTGACGAAACCGAAGACAAAGCACCTGGGGCTGCGAAGCTGGTGAGGAGGAGGCTGCCGATAATCGATGAGCGGATAAAGGAGATAATTGCAGAGATTCAGGAGAAGACAAAGGCACTTTGCATAGAAACAAAAGATTCACCACTTGAAGATATTGGAAAAGAAGTAAACAAGATTGGTCAGAATCTTTTGCGCGTAAGGGATCCAATAGGACTTGAAAAATCGGTCAACAATTTAGAAATTGCTTTATCCGATATTTGTAATCGAATGGTTGGAATAGAAAAAGGAGAAGCGTGTGAACTACTTGAAAGAGAAAAGAATGAACAATATATTGAAGATAAACTTCCTTTAATGAGTTTGATTTTAAGCAAAGTTTCTTCTCAAATTACTAATAAACAAAAGTCGGGGATTCGAGAAGAACTTGTTATTAGTGTTGGTGCTACATTATTTGGATCCGGTGCCCAGCATAATATTACTATTCCACTACAGGAAATCGCTTACGATGATTTGAAAAATGATTTAAAGAAAATTGGAAGCAAAGACGTTTTTGATTTAGCTACTCTTCCACCAAAATTAGCTGAAAATGTTAAAAAATATATTGACAAAATAAAAGGTAAACGATAGGCATCTATCCCATCACCTTTTCTTTTCCAGCACCCTCGGCCACACCGCCAGCCCGATGATCAGCGCCAGTACGAACACGAACACCGTACCCAGGTAAGTATCATTCACCGTATACGCCGCCGAAGCCGTACTCATTTCCGCCGACAGCACATAGAACAACGCACCCACTGCCAGTGCAGTTGCGCTGCTAAAACCCAACGTCTTGGCAAACTGTATCGCCATGATCAGACCGCCTCCTGCCGCTTCAGTTTGAACCGCTTGAGCAGCAGCGCATTAGCAGTCACAGACACCGAACTCATAGCCATGAACAGCGCCGCCAGTGCCGGAGCGATCACATACGGCCCAAACAGGCCAACTGCAATAGGAATACCTGCCGTGTTGTAGGCAAATGCCCAGAACAGGCCCTGCTTGATCTTACCCATTGTCCGCTTGCTCAGCTCAATACTGGACACCACATCCCGCAGGTCGTCCTTAATAAGCACTATCTGTGCAGATTCCATGGCAACGTCCGTACCGCTGCCAAGCGCAATCCCGATATCAGCCTGCATCAGTGCTGGTGCGTCATTGATGCCGTCACCCACCATTGCCACCTTCTGCCCCTTAGCCTGCAGTTTCTTCACCTCAGCCGCCTTATCCTGGGGCAGCACCTCTGCAAGCACCCGGTCGATACCCACCTGCCTGGCAATAGCCTCTGCCGTTAGCCTGTTGTCGCCAGTGATCATCACAGTGGTGATACCCATTTCCTGCAAATATTTCACAGCCTCTGCCGAATGTTCCTTCAGAGTATCTGCCACTGCAATGACACCCATGATCCAGTTATCTTTAGCTATGAGCATGGCAGTCTTGCCGTCATTCTCCATCGCTTCCATGCTATTGTTCAATTGCGCCGGGTCCATCCCGTTATCAGTCATTAGCTTCCGGGTACCAAGCAGCACCCTGCTCCCTTCATAGGTCACCTGGACCCCGTGTCCTGCGATGGCATTGAAGTCCTGTCCGTTTGGAATATCAATTCCCCTGGCCGCAGCGCCTTTCACTATGGCCTCACCCAGCGGGTGCTCGGATCCCTTCTCGGCAACGGCAGCCAGCATGAGCACCGTATCTTCACTGACACCCCCACCAGGTACCACGTCTGTCAGTTGTGGCTCACCCCTGGTCAGTGTACCGGTCTTGTCAAACACAATAGTATCCAGATTCTGTGCCGTCTCCAGCGCTTCGCCTCCCTTAATAAGAATACCATTCTCTGCCCCCTTGCCTGTACCCACCATAACTGCAATGGGCGTGGCCAGTCCCACCGCACAGGGACATGCTATCACCAGCACGGTAATGGCAATCAGCAACGCTGCTAAAAACGGACTGGCAATCCCATAATTTGCAGCAATATCCAGCCTCTCAAACCCAATGAAGTACCAGTAAAAGAACGCAACAAGTGCAATACTCATAACTGTAACTATGAAATGCCCTGCCACAATATCGGCAATCCTCTGGATGGGTGCCTTGCTGGTCTGGGCATCCTCCACCAGTTTGATTATCTGTGCCAGTGCCGTATCCGAACCGACCCTGGTGGCTCTGTACTTGAACGACCCCGTCTTGTTGATGGTAGCACCGATGACCTCGTCGCCCATGTTCTTCTCCACCGGGATGCTCTCACCTGTCAGCATGCTCTCGTCCAGGGCAGAGCGTCCTTCTACTACAATGCCGTCCACAGGCAGTTTCTCACCTGGACGTACGACCACCATATCACCGGGCTTCACATCCTCAATAGGCACTTCACGCTCTGTTTTGTCCACTACGATGCGGGCGGTCCTGGCCTGCAGCCCCATCAGTTTTTTAATGGCCTCAGAGGTCTTGCCCCTGGAGTTTGCTTCCATGTAGCGCCCCAGCACAATGAACGCGATCAGCATCACCGCAGTACCGAAGTACTTGTGCTCGAATCCCGTGCCCAGGTCAAGGAACACACTGGCCGTACTGATGAGGTATGCCGAACCAGTGCCCGCCGCAATCAGCAGGTTCATGTCAGTAGCACCATGCATCAGCCCCTTGTAGGCACCTGAGAAGAACTGCCGTCCGGGCAGGAGCATTACCAGTGTGGCAAATATGAACTGGAAATAATCGTTACCTAAAAATCCCATAATACCGGGTATGGCATTTACCAGCGGGGCGATGTTCTGCCCCATCTCTCCGACAGATACCGGTACTGCCAGTATCAACGCGAGGATAAGGTTGCGCTTCTGGGATAGTATCTCCTTTTCCCGGGCTTCCCGCTCCCTGTCCGCATCCACACCTTTAATTTCCTCTGCGCCGTATCCGATATCGGTAACGGCTTTAATAATATCATGTACTGTTATTCGGCCAGGGTCGTATTCCACAGTACCTTTTTCAGTGGTCAAATTCACTGAGACCTTTAGGACACCATCCAATTTTCCCAGACCCCTTTCGATGTTCTGGACACATGAGGCACAGGTCATGCCTGTAACACCGATGGTGGTGGTCTCAATCCTGCCTGGTGGAGAAGGTGCGATTTTTGGACCTGCCGGTGGCGCCTCATCTTTTACTTCAGCCCCTACAGGCATGCTGGCCAGGCTTTCAGTCATAAGCTTCATACCATCCGGTGTGGGCACCGGACAGACCTCTACCTCTTCTAACACCTGGTATCCGGTGTCGCGCACCGCCTGTTTTATCTGTTCAAGGTCTATCTTTGAGGAATCATAGGAAACTGTGGCCTCGCCCGCTTCAATGTCAACCCTCACCATAGTGACACCGTCAAGGACCGCAATGGCATCATGGACCTGCATCTGGCAGTGCTGGCAGGTCATACCCTCTACCTTTATTCTCACGTCTTCCATTTAAAAACCTCCAAGGCTCTTGATAAAAATTATACTTTGTATCCGCTCTTTACTATGACCCCCTTTAAGATCCCTAATATTAATATTCTCAGAATCGTAATATACCTTTGCCTGTCCCGGCTCCGGGCTTACCTCCACATTCATGACACCCCCCAAAAAATAAACGTTGCAATCTATTGAAAAAGCAGGAACTAATTACGTATAATATACAAGAACATCTCAGATTGCATGAGAACTAAGATACAAAGGTCTTTTAGTTTACTCGGTTATCCACTGCTTGATCTGCTTGACATCAGGTATTTTACCAGCGACCTTCACCTCGCCGTCTATCACAACCCCAGGTGTCATCATCACACCGTAGTCCAGTATCCGGTTGATATCCTCGACCTTATCCACCTGGATGTCAAGACCCAACTCATCCACAGCCCGCTTAACATTATCAGTGACCTTTTTGCATTTTGCACAGCCAGTTCCCAATATTTCGATCTTCAAACTTATCCCTCTTTAAAATCTTTCAATTATTGATTGCTTCAATATTTATTGAAACCATAATACTTAAGTATAATCATTTCAATATGATTTGAAATACTGTGTTGGATACATTATTATTTGCCGGAATTGATGCCCTTCGTGAGTACTTAGCCCTTCATGTGCTCCTGTGCCTGGTACCGGCCTTCTTTCTGGCAGGTGCCATTGCTTCCCTCTTTTCAAAAGAGTCAGTGCTCAAATACTTTGGCGCTGATTCGCCAAAATATATTACCTACCCGGTCGCTGCCATCAGCGGCGTAATGCTGGCAGTCTGCAGTTGCACAGTACTGCCGCTGTTTGCAGGCATCTACAAACGTGGGGCTGGCATAGGGCCGGCCACTACCTTCCTCTACTCGGCTCCCGCTATCAACCTGCTTGCCATAGTGTACACGGCAAAAATACTGGGTTTTGATGTAGGAGTGGCAAGGGCCGTAGCTGCAATTGGTTTATCCGTTGTTATCGGGCTTACCATGTCAGTTGTTTTCCAGAATCACAATAAAATGCCAGGCTTTAAAACCAACGGTGATGACAGAAATAAAAGAACCACCATTATTTTCATATTGCTGCTGGCAATCCTGGTCTTTGGGGGAATAGCGGCAACGATGTTAGAAAAAGCGGCAGTTATACTGCTCGTCCTGATAACCATTGCACTGTCATGGCTCTGGTACACCAGTGAGGAATTAAAAAGCTGGATGCAAGAGACCTGGTTCCTGGTAAAACAGATTACACCCCTGCTGTTTGCGGGAGTGTTCCTGGCTGGTGTCATAGTAGCCGTGCTGCCAGGTGAATTTGTTGCAACCCTGGTGGGAGGAAATAGCATTTCAGCTAACCTGATATCTTCGGTCTCGGGGTCATTAATGTATTTCTCCACACTTACTGAGGTGCCTATAATCAGTGCATTGACCAAATTAGGTATGGGCAAGGGGCCTGCACTGACCATGCTGCTGGCCGGGCCGGCTCTCAGCCTGCCCAATATGATCGTAATATCCAGGATAATGGGTACAAAAAGAACAGGTCTTTACATTGCCCTGGTGATATTTGCAGCCCTTGTATCAGGGATCATTTTTGGAAATATGGTTGCGTGATAGAGGTGAGATAAATGGAAACCATACAATGTTCCTGCGAATCCAGCAACGTGGGTATATTTTCCTGTGTCGGTGCAGCAAATGTGGGACAATTGAGAATAATCCTATATGGGACCATCAATCAGATTGTTAAGCGAGCTTTTTTCAGCTACCGCCTTGTTTACCAATCCACTCACATATCTCACTATTTTCAGGCACTCTCCCCTCACACATCACCTTACCGTTAACCACCACAGCAGGAGTAACAGCCACCCCATAGGTCATTATGCTCTCAATATCTGTTACGGGTATGACCCGAAACTCTGTTCCCAACACTGCTTGCACTACCACATTCATTGTATCATTGTACTGCTTTCCCCCGATACCCAGCACTTCGACCTTGTGCTTGAGACCTTTCCGGCAGTCAAAACATACTACTTCATCCCCTTCACGGTTTGTGGTAAAGGTCTTGTGACACACCGGACATGTGACCTCGTGCAGGCTGCTTTTCTTTTTCTTAAGGGCATAATCCACAAGGGCAGCATTAAAACAACTGCATCCTTCCTTTTTATCCATAAGTTCATACCTCGATCTCAATGGCCCTGCTTGGGCAGGTTACCTTACACAGCATACAGAGTTTACATTCATCCGGCTTGGTCGCAACACATACACCATCAAGTATTTCCAGGCTCCGGCTCTTGCACACTTTTACACAATCGCCGCAGCCGTTACATTTCGCTTCATCGATTATCAATTTAACCATGATTTCTCCATATATGTCAATTAAATAAATTTTTGGACTTAAGACATATCTTTACAAGTGCCAACATTACCGGCACTTCGATCAGGACTCCAACTACTGTTGCCAATGCAGCACCCGAGTTAAGACCAAAAAGCATAATGGATACAGCAATTGCCACTTCAAAATGATTACTCGCACCTATCAGTGCTGTAGGCGCTGCATCTTCATATGACAGACCAATTAATCTGGATATGCCGTAACCAAGGATAAAGATGAAAAACACCTGGATCAACAGCGGTACAGCTATCATCAATATGACTAAAGGTTCCTTAATGATCACGTCACCCTGAAGACTAAACAGAGTGATCAGGGTTATCAGCAATGCTAAAATCGCAATATTGTGCATCACCGGGGAAAATGTATTCTCAAACCAATCGGCACCTTTTCTCATAAGCAGCTCTTTTCTGGAAAAGTAGCCTGCCACCAACGGCACACCCACATATAATCCCACTGAGAGGGCTATGGTCTGCCAGGGCACTACGATTTCACCGATCCCCAATAACCATCGTGCCATGGGTGCATATAATATTAACATGACCAGACTGTTGATGGCAACCATGACCAGTGTATGACCCTGGTTACCTTTTGCCAGATAACCCCACACGAGCACCATAGCCGTACAAGGAGCAATGCCCAATAATACCATTCCGGCAAAGTATTGCGACGGGAGGTCCATATCTCCCATCAACGTAGGTGTAACGGTATCTGGTAAGAATGGAGTGAATATCACTTTCATAAAAACCCAGGCAAAAAAAAGCATTGTAAAGGGCTTTATCCCCCAGTTCACAAATAAAGTTAATAAAACAGGTTTGGGTGTTTTACCAGCTTTAATGACTTGTTTAAAATCGATTTGCACCATGATGGGAAAAATCATAAAGAACAGCAGAACTGCAATGGGCAGGGATACACTGTATAATTGCATTGAATCGATAGAAGTTGCCACTGCTGGAAATGTCTTGCCTAACAAAAGACCTGAAATGATACAGACAATGATCCACATTGTGAGATATTTCTCAAAGAATCCTAATTTCTTCTCGTCTGACATTTATTTGCACCAAATATCGGGTTTTTTATTATTTCAATGATTATTGAAATAATTACGTATATATTTTTCTAAAAACGACCGGGATACACTTATCAGTTGTAATGATGAGAGAGCAATATTTATACTATAACATGTCTAAATATATTTACATATATGTTGAGGATTACTATGTTAAAAATAATAATTTTAATCCTGGCTTTGATAGTAATTATGCAGCCTGTTACAGCCTCGGATTTACTTATCTATATCAGACCTGGAACCCTGGAGAACCAAACCGAGGGTTTTGTCCTGATGTATCCACTTGAAAATACAGTAGAGCAAGGGCAGACTGTTACATTTAAGAACGAGGATCTGCACAGAAGACCATTTACCCTGGTCAGTGAAGAAAACCTGTTTCCTCCAAACATCCTGACATTCAGAAGAAGTTTATCCGTACAATTTGATGACCTGGGAACTTATAATTTCCATCTGGAAGAAAAACCGACAGTCACATTTCAGTTAACAGTTGTAGATTTCGATTCCGAAAACGAGTCTCAAGCAACCCAGTCCCCTCCCCATGAACAGGAAGTTGTAGAGGAAAATAATCCGTGGGCAGCCATGAAAGATATACCTGGTTTTTGCACACCTGCTACATTAATGATGCTTATTCTCGCTATCCTGATAGTAAGGAAAAAAGAATAGACTGAATTATTGAAAGCCTGAAACTAAAAATATTATTAAATGAGGGAAGGGCTGAATAATCACAAATTATGATGTATGAAATTACTCAGTGGTGATGTGTGTGCTGAAAAAAACCATTACTGTATTGATACTCCTTGCAATCATCCAGCCTGTCTGGGCCATTGACCCTGTCATCACGATAAATGTACCTGTAGCAGAGGAACCCACAGATGGGTTCTCTGTGTATCCTGAAGGAACCACCTTCCACCAGGGCCAGAACATCTCCTTTTTCAATAATGACAAGAACCGACGCTGGTTCACATTGATATGTGACAATAACATTTTCGTGAATGAGACCAGCGGTGAAGCTACAAATGAATCATACATGTCCTTCAGGCAGCGCACCTGCCTGCAGATCAATGAGCCCGGGGTTTACAATTTCCATCTGCTTGAAAAACCCACTGTCACCATCCGGATAACAGTGATAGGTGATAATTCCGGTGAGATAATAGATACCCAGGATATACCAAAGGATTTGCCGGATACTGAAAGTAATGATTTCTTTAAAGGTCTGGGTGAACTGCCAGGCCCTGGAATATTGACTGCCTTTATGGTGCTTATCCTTGCTTTTCTGACACATAGAACCAAGGAATAAGTCATCACAAAGATACAATTATGTAGATAGCCATCTATCTACACCCCCTTAAATACCAGGACGCTGATGAACCATGTTCTTACAATTTAAATCACAGGTTACCCAAGTCCTTACCTCTGCCCTTGAAGCAAACGGTCTGGAAGTAACATACCTGAGCCTTGAGGAGTCGATCCATGCAGATATTGCCTCATCGGTAGCGTTCAGGCTGGCTCCGGTATGCAGGAAAAGCCCGGCTGATATAGCCTCAATGCTGGCTGCATCCATCAATGTACCTGAAAACGGACTTATCGACAGAGTTGAAACAAAGGGGCCGTATCTCAATTTTTATTTCAACCAGACCTTCCTGGACCGGACCGTGTCTGCCATACGAGCACAGGGACACGATTACGCCAGCCAGACCGGGCGCGGAAAAGTCATTCTGGAGCACACCTCTGCCAACCCCAACGGCCCCCTGCACGTGGGACATATCCGCAATTCCATTATCGGGGATACACTTGGACGCATCCTGGAAAAAGCAGGGTATGAGGTGGAGACCCAGTACTACATCAATGACATGGGCAGGCAGATAGCCATTGTCTCATGGGCGCTGGATCATTTTGATTTTGATACTGAAAAGAAATCAGACCATGCCATCGCAGACATCTATATCCAGGCAAACAGGGTGTTGAACGACGAACCTGATAAAAAGGCCGAGATCGATGAACTGATCCAGCGCATCGAACACGGTGACCCGGACGTGGCAGAGCGCTTCAAACATGCTGTTGATCTTGCCATGGAAGGTATCAAACAGACCCTGGGGCGCATGAACATCCACCATGATTCATTTGCCTGGGAATCTACATATGTCCGCAACAGCAGTGTCAGCACCACAGTGAGCCGAATAAAGGACACGGGCAGGACTGTAGTCGATGATGGTGCCCTGATGGTCGATCTGTCTGACTATGGTTTTGAGAAAAAACTGGTGATACAGCGCAGTAACGGCACATCCCTGTACACAACCAGGGACCTGGCATACCACCTGTGGAAGGCCGGGCACTGCGACAGGATGATCGATGTGCTGGGAGCGGACCATAAACTGATATCCGGTCAGTTGAAGGCAGTGTTGAATGCACTTGATGAGAACGAACCTGAGATCGTGATCTTCGAGTTCGTATCCCTGCCCGAAGGCAGTATGAGCACTAGGCGGGGTAAGTTCATCAGTACCGATGAACTGCTTGACCAGATTAATACCCAGGCAATGGTGGAAGTGGAGAAACGCAGGCCTGACACATCTGATGATTTTAAGCAGGAAGTAGCGAACTTCGTGGGTATAGGAGCAGTCAGGTATGATGTTGTTAAGGTGTCACCAGAAAAATCCACGGTGTTTGACTGGCGTGAGGCACTGGATTTTGAGAAACAAGGTGCCCCGTTCATCCAGTACAGCCATGCCCGGGCATGCAGCATACTAGCCAATGCTAAAGGATCGGGTGTAAAGCTGGCAGACCTTAAACATGACATATCCGTACTGGTGGAAGACCAGGAAATCGAACTAATAAAACATCTGGCCCGACTTACTGCTGTTATCGATACGGCAGCTGTGGATCTAAAACCCCATCATCTTGCCACATATGCCAGGGAAGTGGCCGATTCTTTCAACCAGTTCTACAGGTACGTACCTGTGCTAAATGCCGAAGTCTCCCTGCGGGACTCGAGGCTGGTGCTGGTGGACTGTGCAAGGAATGTGTTATCAATTGTGCTTGACACTCTGGGCTTACATGCACCAAAAAGTATGTAAAGAAATACCGAAAAAGTAATTATCATTCTGCTCCTATCACAGGTGATCAGATTTTGAGGTCTACAAAATGAAATACCATGCCGAAGTTACCATCGGGCTAAAAAGCGGGATGCTTGATCCCGAAGCTACTACTATCCAGAAGGCACTTGAACACCTGGGATTTCCAACTGATTCACTGGAAATGCAAAAATGTTTTGTTCTCGAACTTGAGGCCAAATCCAGGGATGAGGCCAAATCCAGGGTGGATGAGATGTGCAAGCGGCTGCTGGCAAATCCTGTGATACATAATTTTGATATAGAAATAGAGGAATCAGGATGAAGATCGCTGTACTCCAGTTCGGCGGCAGCAATTGCGACTATGATGTGCAGTATGTGCTCACTGAGGTTGTGGGCGTGGATGCCGAACTTGTTTGGTACAAGGATGAACTAAAAGGATATGATGGCGTAGTAGTACCCGGGGGATTCTCGTACGGAGATTACCTGCGGGCAGGCGCTATAGCTGCCAGGGCACCCATTATGAATTCGGTCAGGAAGATGGCGGATAAGGGACTGCCTGTAGTGGGTATATGTAACGGGTTCCAGATACTGGTGGAATCCGGACTATTACCTGGTGCACTTATGACCAACTGCTACCCGAAGTTCAGATGTGATCGGGTCAACCTGAGGGTGGATAATAATACATCCCCGTTCACAAATTCTTTCAAAAAAGGCCAGGTCATCAGGATACCCATTGCACACATGGAAGGCAATTATTTTGCACAAGAGCACACCTTATCCGAACTTAACTCACAGGACAGGGTCGCATTCAGGTATGTGGATGAGCAGGGTAATGCTGCCAGTGAGGCAAACCCCAACGGGTCCAGTGAGAACATTGCGGGAATCCTTAATGAGCATGGTAACATACTTGGGATGATGCCTCATCCGGAGCGGGCATCTGAAAATATTCTCGGTTCCAAGGATGGCAAAAAGATATTCGACTCGATGGTGGAATATATTTCATCGTTTTAGTTATTGCTGGTATCTGGAAAGACTATATTATTCAGGCTTTGCATGACGTACGCGCTAACCTAATCATCCCATCTCACAGCACACCAAAAAATATCATTTCTAAAATATTAAAAATAATGCAATATTTGTGGGTTTAATGTGGATGTGAAGGCGACAGGGTGTGCGGGAATCATCACCACCACTACAAGGTTATGAATAGTACTTATTTAGTTGAATCAATGATTTTGAAGCGAGGGTTCGGGTGTGGGAAAAACTATTATAGGCTAAAATTAAATTAGGATATTATGAAAAACATCCAGTCCTTTATTGAAGGTAATGTCAATCTGGTAGGATACCGAAATATAGTAGAGGGTTATGCAATTAATAAAGACTTAAGTGGATTTATTTATAATGTAAATAAAAACACTGTAATGTTAATGGCTGGTGGGGTAGAATCTGCTATATCTGCTTTTATTCAGGATTTGGAAGCAACAAACACCAATGAAACTAAAATAAGAACTATTGAAATCGATAAAAATATTGTATTACCGTATCCTTTTGGTAGGGTCATTGCTGGCGAAATGCGGGAAATGGCTGAAAGATTTGATAAAGGTATTGGGATATTGGGTGAAATGAATGGCAAGTTGGATAAATTAAACAAGCTTGACAAACTCGATACAATGAATAATTCAATTGTTACGCTTGGGGATAAATTCGATCTGATGGGTAATTCGATTAATGATAATCTTAATACCCTACCCGAAAGAATAGCTGAAGCAATGAAAAGATAAAATTACCTCCTTTCCATTAACGCCGGGAATCCGTTCACGTTCTGCCAGTCGTATTCCACCTTTCTTTAATCCAAAAACCCGTAGT
>Ga0255427_1081_pt1 | contig 20411 bp, 15 predicted proteins | sample ANMaggSeSYBR02D9_FD_182671 | JGI IMG/M metagenome (GOLD analysis project Ga0255427, IMG submission 182671) | Sediment cell enrichment communities from methane seep in Santa Monica Basin, California, United Staets - ANME aggregate JGI... | ecosystem: Environmental > Aquatic > Marine > Cold seeps >... | reverse complement strand
CGCGAATAATAAATTTTATCATAAACTACAAAGCAATCGCATCTCTATTGACCACGATGCTATTGCTTGAAATTTTTTTCATCATACGACTTTTTAGACCAACGACATTAAGTTTCATAATTAAAGAACAGATATTTGAAGTGATAGTTCTCTTAGCTTTAATGCAAATGATTGTTTTATTATTTCAGTTGATCCGGCAAGCACCGAAAAAAATATGTAAACATGAATATGAGCTTGAAAACGCTGTAAGAGATTTTATTCAAACGAATGATCGTGTTTACTCCGTTCATGTATTGTCTTGCGGTTTAGGATCGAAAATTAATTTTATCACTGATCTGCGAAAGGGAAAAGAAAGAGTTCCCACTGAGGTTTTAGTGCAAGACCCTAAGTATGCAATTGACAAAGTCGATGCAGAACGAACAAGCTCGAATTTCAAGATTTTAAATCATGATCACTCTGAAAAGTCACTTCAAATGCGGCTTTTCAATGAACCAGCCACGATGCGGGCTGTTCTAATATGCAAAAAGGACAGGAAACCGATTTGGGGTGTCGTCAGTTGGTATAAATATCGGGATTACGGTAAAGGTCGCATGGCAGTGAAAGGACGTGATAATCCCGCTTTTGTTCTTGATTCTGGCGCATCATCAATAGATGATATCGTTTTGGAATTTTTTATGGATGAGTTTGAATGGCTTTGGAAGAAATCAAACAAATTTACGGGGGTATGTACTTGACTCCTCCACATTAAAGCTATCTATGCGATTATAAAGATTTTTTTGTTTTTTTGGCCATCTACCTAAAAAAATGATCGAAAATGTAACGGATTCAATCCGTTAAAAAGGATCAGGGGGGAGTCAAGTTCATACCCGCACAAATTTATTTAGGGAATATGAGAGGTAACAAAGAATTATGTCATATATATTAGTAGTTGGCGAAGTTTTATTCGACCTACTTCCTCAAGGAAAACAACCTGGAGGGGCTCCATTTAATTTTGCGTCTCATCTTAACGGATTGGGAAATGATGTTCATTTTATTAGTCGTATTGGAAAAGATCACCTTGGCCAGGAACTCTTAGAGATAATGAAAGAATGGAATATTGATACACGCTTTATTCAGATAGATCATAGTCATCGTACAGGAGAGGTGCCAGTAAGTCTTGATAAAAACGGAACTCCGCAATTCAAAATATTGGAAGATCGTGCTTTTGATTATATCGAAGAGCCAGAATTCGAAAGTCATGTTGTTGAGACAGAACCATCTATAATATATTTTGGAACGTTAGCGCAACGTAGTCCGGTATCCAGGAGAACAAATAATTCTATCCTAAAAAAATTATCCCGTAGTTGCAAAGTTTTCTTGGATCTAAATTTGCGTGCGCCATATTATAATACACTGACGATTGAGCAATCGTTATGCCATGCTGATATTGTGAAAGTGAGTTCGGATGAGTTAGAAGTTCTCAGGAAAGTGTTTTCTGATATAGGCGGAAAAAATGAGATGGATTTTGTTCGCTGCCTTCAAGATAAAATGAAAATCGATTGGATTTGTGTAACGATGGGCGAGGCTGGCTGTCATTCATATACACGCGGTAATAATGAACCACTGGTTCAATCAGCTTATAAAGCAGAATCATTTGTCAATTCAATGGGCGCTGGTGACGCCTTTTCGGCAATGTTGGCACATGGAATTAGCAAGGGATGGCCCGAACAAGAAATTTTGGAGAAAGCATCATTGTTCGCCTCTGAATCTTGTAAGATGGAAGGCGCCTTACCGAAAGTAAAAAGCTTCTATGATTTGCAATACTGATTTCTTGTAAGAGGTGCATGAGTAACTTCTGCCGCGGTACGGCTCACTTGAACAACGATTTAAAAGGAATAGCAGAAGCGTTCAACATGACTAATATTAAAAATTTATGGCGTTTTAAATCTCAATTATCTGTCGAATACGAGGTAATAAAGATTACACATCTTTTTTCAAAAGATTGGCATGAAATCTTTACTGGCAGGACCCATCAAGATTCAGCACGAAGACTAATCATCATTGATAAAAAAATTGATACCCTTTATGGGGACGACATACGAACCTTTTTTGATAATGCCGGAATAAAGACGTATTTCCTGCTTATTGAGTGCTCTGAGAAGAATAAAAATATACAAACCGTAATCCATATTTTGCAACAGATAAATGACATAAGTCTGCTGCGCAGATCCGAACCGATTTTCGCCATAGGTGGTGGGATTCTGTTGGATATTGTTGGGTTGGCAGCAAGCCTTTATCGACGAGGAGTCCCATATATTCGGATACCTACAACTCTAGTCGGTTTAGTGGATGCTGGCATTAGCGTAAAGACCGGAATCAATTGTTTTCAACAACGGAATCGTATCGGCACATATTATCCGCCAATAGTATCTCTGATAGATATTTCGTTTCTCAAAACTCTTCCAACGAATGAGATCAAAAACGGCTTTTCAGAAATACTAAAACTCGCTATTGTTACTGATAAAACTTTATTTGATCTTGTAGACGAGCATGGTTTGGCTCTGTTAGAGAATAAATTCCAAGATATTAATATTGCAGATAAAATTATTGAACGTTCTATTATGCAAATGGCAAAGCAACTAAATCCTAACTTATGGGAACAAAACTTATGCAGGCTAGTTGATTTTGGGCATTCTTTCAGTCCATTAATAGAAATGCAATCACATAAAAATGGAATACCTTTGTCACATGGAGAGGCTGTAATATTAGACGTCTATTTATCATGTTTAATTTCAAAAAACCGGGGCATATTGAGCGATAAAGAATTTATTAAAATTTCAACGCTGATCGACAAATTAGGTCTGAATAAATATCATCCCTTGTTTTTGTACTTAAAATATCTACAAAAAGCCTTGGATGAAATTATTGTGCATCGCAATGGACTACAAAATCTTCCTTTGCCTACAAGGATTGGGTCCGCCGAATTCTATAATGATATTAAGGCCAATGATTTGGAACAGGCCATTAAACATACGCAATTGAAAAAAAGGGTTTGTATAAAATGAGTTATGACAAATTGCCCTATAAATTGACCGATAGTTATAGAAACAATCCGAATCGTTACAAAGATATGGTCTATAATCGCTGTGGTTATAGTGGGTTAAAACTGTCCGCTATCAGCCTTGGCCTTTGGCAAAATTTTGGAGGAATTGATGATTTTATGACAGTTACCAAAATGATTTGTGAAGCATTCGACCTTGGAATCACGCATTTTGACTTAGCTAACAACTACGGTAGGCCCTCTGGTTCTGCAGAAATAAATTTTGGACGTGTATTAAAACATGAGCTTAAATCCTATCGACATGAAATTATCATCTCTACAAAAGCCGGATATGACATGTGGCCTGGCCCATACGGTGTTGGAGGTTCGCGTAAATATTTGATTGCCAGTTGTGACCAAAGTTTAAAAAAACTTGGGCTTGATTACGTTGACATTTTCTATTCTCATCGATTCGATCCTGACACCCCATTAGAAGAAACAATGGGCGCGTTAGCCCATCTTGTAAATCAAGGCAAGGCTCTATATATTGGAATCTCGACCTATTCACCCAATCAGACCCTTGAAGCAATTTCTATTTTAAACAATTTGGGTATGCCTTGCTTGGTTCACCAAGCGTCGTATTCATTATTCAACCGTTGGATCGAGAACGAATTATTAGAAGTTCTTGACAATAATGGAATTGGTTGCATTGCATTCTCGACACTTGCACAGGGTATACTAAGCAATAAATATTTGAATGGTGTAAGCGCAAATTCGCGAGCGAATAGAGCAGAGACATCTTTAAAGCCTGAAATACTCTCCAATAGTATTATAAAAAACATTAATGCGCTATCGAATATCGCAAAAAAACGAGGGCAAACACTATCACAAATGGCCTTAGCTTGGATACAAAAAGATCAACGAGTGACATCAGCCCTGATTGGTGTTAGTAATACTGAACAAATTCGAGAAAATATTAAATCATTACAAAATGTTACATTCAGCGAGGATGAACTGATTGAGATTGACCAATATTCCATTGATCAAGATATTAATCTTTGGGCACCCGTTGAAAAGGAAAAGGGATAAGATAACTTAAGCAATTTGTACTGCTTTTATCAACAAACCTTAACTTCCCATGGTCAGGTAGGAAACCGGGGTCGCCTATTAAAGGGCCTGTCAAGAGAAAAAACACCTCTCCCTACAAAAAAATACATCTTTTTTCGCTTGTTCTCTTACTTTCGCACCAGCACAGCCTCGCTTTATTGTCACCTTTTTTCGCTCCCGTTATTTCTTTCATCAGAGATCCATAGATTTAGGCGGTTTTTCTCAGGTGAGTTCATGCTTCTTTCCGGCCAATTTACCATAATTTAAAGATATAGCTCAATAATATCAACATTTTATATTTTTAGGCCGCTTTGGATTGCACACCTTCTTATGAGAAATGTTAACGTCGAATTGAATAATATATTCAATAGGTTATGTGGCCAATTGTATCGTTTATGGTTGTCTGTTCATATAGGTTTCTGTTTGATCAGCATTTTACTGATCCACACCAGTCACCCATCCGGATCAAGACAATTGTGCTTTAAGCGCAATACTTAACGCACAGCTCCTAGTCCATTCGGACCCCAGAAAATCTTCGGTGCCATACCGTGTTCAATTGGATATTTTACAAATCTTGTGGTTATTAGCCAACCCCTTACAGACTCACGTGATAGGCGAATCAGAATCTAAAAAGCGATTGCCGTCTTTTACTTTTTGAACTCGTCAGGCTGTAGTGATATTTAGCGAAGCGATCCGAAGAAAAATGTCACGCTTGACGAGTATTACCAATTGCATGGGCCCAGTGAAAGGAAAAACTGTTGCAATTCTGACACCAACCCCTTTATATGATTATCAAATCTTTAATCTCTTTTAGGGTTTAATTCCCCATAGCTTGCTGCGGGGCCAGCAATTCCCGCTGTAAAACGACTTAACTTATTTAAATCATTACAAATCCTCAAAAAGAGTTTACGATTAAAACTGTAACCACTTGATATTACAATAAAAAATCTATCTACAAAAAATCAACAATATCAATATGTTAGACATTTGTTTCGTGAACTTATTTAGACAAAATGCTGTAATTTCAACAAGTTAAGCTCTTTTGCAGCGGGAATTGCTGCTGCGGGGCAGTTTATTCTCGTTTGGGTCTGATTCCCCGCACCTTGCTGCGGAATAGGGTCAATGCCTTGTCCTGGGGTTCAAACCATTGATTATTTCTGCCTAAGCTTCCAAAGGCACAAGAAACAAACTTTGTGCCCAGATACGATCCTCCTATACCGATTACAACAAGATGTTTAAAAAGTTTTCCGGTTGATCCGGTTATTTTTCCATTATGAACTTTTGAAGCAAACTCCCTGATATTCTCTTTTGTTTTGATTATCTCGGGCATTATATCCTTTTCATCCATAAAAATAGAATTGCCTGAGAAATTTCTTAAAGCAGTGTGAAGAGCGGCTCTGTTTTCAGAAATATTTATCTTTTTACCATTCATCATTGAAATAAACTGCTCTTTTAGTTTTCTTGCTTCTGCCAGTTCAAAAAGCAGACTCATGGCTTTTTCATCTACTCTCTGACGGGAAAAATCGTAGAAAAAACCATTGCATTTTAAAGAGAATTTTTCGAGCCTGCTGTTTTCTTTGATGAGATATTTTAAATGCCTGTCAGGCAGGCTAAAGTTTTCAGCATGTTGCTTCAGATTCTTCCATGCGGGAATACTGTTTAGATTTTGAGGTGTTTGACTTGATGAAAATTTCATAATGTCTTTAAATGTTTCTTAACGGCATGATGCTGATAATGATTATCAAATGCTTTTTGTGCAAGATCTTACTCCAGATAAAATTGTTTGTATTTTATCCAGGGCAGGGCAATCATCAATACATTTAGGGAAATTTTTCCTTTTATCACACTCTTTACATGGGCTTTTTTTTAAATAACCTACTTCAAAGTCGAACTTGTATGTGTAAACAGTTTTTTTAGCCATGTGTATATAATTTCCTTGAGCATGTTTCGGCCATAGTTTATTATAACATTTTAACTATAAAAAGGTAAAGGTATAAATAAAACGTAACAGTTCACAGTTAACGGTTAAAATGCTTCAGTCATTATATAGTTCATTGAAGAAAGTGTGAACTGTAAACCGACAACCGTGAACGGTTACTTAGGAACGTGGACGAAATAACTTCCACAAGTAGGCGCACAGATTTGGGTCAAATTTGTTCGATCTCAAATCACAAAAGTTGATGGAATAGCGGGCTATTTTGATATTTTTGTGATTTGAGATCGGGCAAAGGTGGCCTGAAGCTGTGATGCATAGTTGGGGAAGTTATTTCGTCCACGTTCCTTATGTTACAGTGCCGCAGAAGGAGATAAAAAAATGGATATAATAAAAGCGTATTCTTTTCGTTCATTTGTAATAATAATGTTTTTTATGGCTTTTATGTGCCTGCTGGTCGATTCGACCTTTTATGTTATATTAACAAATGCTGAAGTAGTTTTATCCGGGCATAAAAATTTAATTGATCTGGTTGTTATGCTGGAAGAAAAATTTAGATTATATTATGTGCCGATTTCAGCAGGGATATTCGGTTTGATTGGTATCCTGCTCTGGGTTTGCATGAGGTTTTTATTTGTAAATTTGTTGAAAATATCTGATAAAGCAATCGTAGATAAAAAAGATGATACAAAAGTTAAAGGTTCTTTGGACAAGAAAGAAAAGAAAAATAATGACAGGCGCTTATTTTTACATTTGCTTTCTGTGTTTCAACGAGAAGGGCGTCTAATGGATTTCTTCTCCGAAGATCTTAATCATTATGAAGATTCACAGATAGGCGCTGCTGTTCGAAATATTCATGAAAGCTGTAAGAAAGTTGTTGATAGAGCCATATTTCCGGAAAGTGTAATTGACGAAAAAGAAGGTGATGAAATAACAATTCAGCAGGATTTTAATCCAACTACTATAAAGTTAACAGGCAATGTAACAGGTGAGCCGCCTTTTAAAGGCATAGTTCGCCACAGAGGCTGGAAGGCTAAAAGATTAGAAATCCCAACTCTGTCGGGCAGCCAGGAGCCTGGTATAATTGCTCCCGCAGAAGTCGAAATAGTATAGCGCTTTACCAAATTGAATATTGGTAACATTTTAGCGCTTTTAAATATTATTTTTTTGGACAGGATTTACAAGATATTCAGGATTTAAACTATTGTAGCCGTTCACGGCTTGAAACTTGAAATTGGAAATTGGGTAGAACAGTACAAAAGCATGATGGCCAAATTTCTAATTTCAATGTTCCGTGAACGCTTACAAATCTTGTTTATCCTGTTATCCTGTCAGATTTTTTTCAAAAGGCTAAATTGTTACGAATATGGAATATTCAATCCAATGACCAGCAACCAGCAAAAGGAGTTTTATATTGTCTGAACCGGTTTATATAATTGGGATAGATTTAGGCACAACCAATAGTGTTGCAGCTTATACTGAAGTTAATAGTACCAGGGGTGAAACTTCCGATATAAAGATACTTAAGATACCTCAGTTAACATGCCCGGGAACAGTAGAGAAAAGAGAAATTCTGCCTTCTTTTATTCTTATGCACGAAAAAAATGATGATAGGGATGAGGCGCTTAATCTGCCATGGGATAATGAAACTCATTATGTTGTTGGCGAGCATGCCAGAGATAGAGGTGCGGAAATTCCAGGCCGCCTGATTTCTTCATCCAAATCCTGGCTTTGCAATACAATGATTGACAGAAATATGCCGGTTCTTCCATGGGGAGGTGAGAACAAAGAGGCAAAGCTTTCGCCGGTTGAGGCTTCAGCAGCCATATTGCGGCATATTCGCGATGCATGGAATAACATAATAGCCGGAGATGATGAAAAATTATTAATTCAAAATCAGGAAATTTTCCTAACTGTTCCCGCTTCGTTTGATGCTGTTGCAAGAGAGCTTACTGTAAAAGCAGCAAGTCTTGCAGGTCTATCGAATGTTACTTTGCTTGAGGAACCCCAGGCTGCATTTTATGCATGGATCGAATCTTCAGGTAATCAATGGAGAGATAGTATTAAAGAGGGAGACCTTGTTCTTGTATGCGATATCGGCGGAGGCACAAGTGATTTCAGCCTTATCAACGTCTCTGATAATGATGGTGAGCTTTTACTGGAAAGAATAGCTGTCGGTGATCATCTTCTTGTTGGAGGTGATAACATGGATCTGGCCCTTGCGTATTTTGTTTCAAGACAGATGGCTGAAAAAGGCACTAAACTCGATTCATGGCAGATGCGTGGTCTTTGGCACAGTTGCCGCAAAGCAAAGGAAAATATATTATCTGATCCTGAAAAAAAGAACTATCCTGTGACAATACTGGGCAGGGGAAGCAGCTTGATAGGTGGTACAATCAAGACAGAACTTTCAATGAATGAAGTGCAGCAGCTTATTCTTGACGGTTTTTTCCCACAGTGTGAGATAACTGCCGAGCCAATAACAAATCAAAAGACAGGTCTAAAGGAGATTGGCCTTTTGTATGAAGCAGACCCTGCAATCACGCACCACCTCGCACATTTTCTTGGCAGGCATAAAATTGATGGTAAAAGTAACAGGTTGCCGAATGCCATCCTTTTTAACGGCGGCGTTATGAAAGCTGATCCTATAAAAAAACGCATAAAGGAAGTATTATCATCCTGGGCTGGATATGGAAGCTCCTCATCTATCAAAGAGATTGATACAAAAGACTTTGATTTGTCTGTTGCAAGGGGGGCGGTTTATTATGGCCTGGCAAGGCGCGGAGACGGTATACGCATTCGAAGCGGTCTTGGCCAGTCATACTACATTGGTATTGCTGCATCAATGCCTGCGGTGCCAGGTATGCCTGCTCCAACAAGGGCACTTTGTGTTGCGCCTTTCGGTATGGAGGAAGGTGCCAAAGCAAAACTTGAAAATCAGGAATTTATTATAGTGGTAGGTGAACCTGTAAAATTTGACTTTTTAGGATCATCATTAAGACCTGAAGATTCATTCGGTACTGTGGTTGATGACTGGGAAGATGAGATTAACGAAATTAATGAGATAGCAACAATTGAGACCACGCTGGATGGAGATTATGGCAGCGTTATTCCCGTAAACCTTGAAATAGATATAACAGAAGTCGGAACTCTTGAATTATGGTGTGTTGCCAGGGAGGATGACCGCAGATGGAAGCTGGAATTTAATGTTAGGGCTCGGTAAAAAATAACTTGGCATTTTTGCATCCCAACTTCACCATATCTTTAATCGATTTTCATTCGCAAAAGTCCTCGAAATAGCTCACTATTCCTGCGGTTTTGCTCAATTAGATCGATTGAATCTACGGCAAATTTGGGCGCAAATTCTACCAAGTTATTTTTTACCGAGCCCTTAGGGAGAAAGAAAATTTTGGAACTTCTTGAGAAACATTTTATAATAGGCATTGATTTAGGAACTACCAATTCTGCTGTATCGTATGTGGATCTTCTGGCGGATGCAAAAAAGAAGTATAAAATAAAGATATTTAAAGTTCCTCAGCTTACAGGTTTTGGAGAAGTATCCAGACTTCCGGTATTGCCGTCATTTCTCTATATCCCGGGGAAGTATGATATTTCAGAGGAGGCTGTATCACTTCCATGGATAAGCAATGGAAAAAACTTTGTCGGAGCTTTTGCAAGAGATCATGGGGCAAAAGTACCGGGCAGACTTGTATCATCTGCAAAAAGCTGGCTTTGCCACAGTAATGTGGATAGAAAAGCCCGGATTCTTCCCTGGGGAGCAGGTGATGAGGTATTTAAAATTTCACCTGTTGAGGCTACCGCATCATACCTGAAACATATAAAAAAAGCGTGGAACAGCTCAAAAGGCGATGATGAGGATCTATATCTTGAAAACCAGATAATAATTATAACTGTGCCTGCCTCATTTGATGAAGTTGCACGTGATCTTACAGTTGAAGCTGCATCAATCGCGGGTTTAAGTAATGTGACTTTACTGGAAGAACCTCTTGCAGCTTTTTATAGCTGGTTGATTCGTCATGAGCATAATTGGAATAAATTTGTAAATCCGAATGAGCTTATTCTTGTCTGCGATGTTGGGGGCGGGACTACTGATTTTACATTGATAACTTTGAGAGAGGTTGAGGGAAGCCCCAGGTTCGAGAGGATAGCGGTTGGAGATCATTTAATCCTCGGAGGTGACAATGTTGATCTTGCACTTGCAAGCAATATAGAACGGCGTTTATCCAAAAAAAGAATATCTTTAAGCGGGGACAGGTGGAGAACTCTTTGCCATCAGTGCAGAAAGGCCAAGGAAAACATTTTAAACGAAGATGTAAAATCAGAAAAAATTACATTAATGGGGGAGGGCAGCAAGCTTATTGCAGGAACGCTTTCAGCAGAACTCGGGCGTAAAGAGATTGAGAAAACAGTGTTGGAAGGTTTTTTCCCGCTTGCTGATCCAAAAGACATAAAGAAAATAAATATCAGGGAAGGAATAACTGAATTCGGTCTTCCATATGAACAGGAGCCGGCCATAACAAGGCATCTGGGTTATTTCCTGGATAAACATAAAGAGGATGTTATAAAAGTATTAAACAGGGAAGATCATGCTCCTGATCTTATCCTCTTTAATGGCGGATCATTAAAACCTGCTGTTATTCAAGAAAGAATAAGAGCAGCCATACGTTACTGGTTTAAGAACAAATTAAAAGATGAACGTCCAACATCGAACGTCCAACATCGAACGTCGAATAATGAAAAGAAATCTGATTTTTCTTCTGATTTTCCTCGAGTATTGGAAAATAAGGATCCTGATCTTTCTGTTGCGCTTGGTGCATCATACTATGGCCTTGTTAAGATTGGAAAGGGAGTGCGGGTTGGAAGTGGAAGTGCAAGAGCTTATTATCTCGGTGTTTCAAAAAAGAAATTCGAAAGCATTGAAGATCTGTCAAAAAAAGGTGACAAAAAACTTGCTGTCTGTCTAATAGAACGTGGTCTTGAGGAGGGCACAACTATTGAGCTGAAGGATAAAAAATTTGAGGTTCTTGCAAATCAGCCGGTTAGTTTTGATATTTACAGCTCAAGCTTTCGTTCAGGAGACAGATGCGGCGACCTTGTCGAGATAGACGATTCCTTGACTTGCCTTCCGCCCATACAAACAGTTGTTCAGTATGGGAAAAAGGGCGTTAAGACAAGGATTCCCGTTCGGATTGAATCAGACTATACTGAAATGGGCACACTCGCTCTATGGTGCCGTTCTCTGACAAGCAATCATCGCTGGAAGTTACAGTTTCAATTGCGTGACGCATTAACACCTGTAGATATCACTGACAAAGAAACATTTGAAGACTCTATTGTGGATGAAGTTCTTTCATATGTTGGAAATATTTTTTCAGACAGAACAGATAGCAGTGCGCTTAAAAATCTAAGTAAAGTTATAACAAAAAAAGTCGGAAGATCCAGGGAAAGATGGCCGCTTGGATTTATTCGGAGAATTTCCGACGAGCTGATTAAACTTGTTGAAACTCGCACTTTTGGGCCTGAACATGAAAGCAGGTGGCTTAATCTGATTGGATTTTGTATGAGGCCGGGATTTGGAGATGGTTTTGATGAGTATCGGGTAAAGAGTTTATGGAAGATTCATAAGCATGGTACTATTCATTCAAAAAATGCACAGGTATGTTCTGAATGGTGGATATTGTGGAGAAGAGTGGCAGGGGGGCTTAGCGCAGGGCAGCAAAGACAGTTCATTCAGGAACTTGCTCCCATTATAATGCCTAAGAAAGGAACAAAGAGCAGGATCCCGCACCAGGAGCGTCTGGAAATCTGGATGGCGGTTGCAAATATGGAAAGGCTCCTGGTAAAAGATAAAATTCAATGGGGGCGTATGCTTCTTTCAGAGATTAAACCCAAAAAATGCAAACCCCAGTATTTATGGTCTCTTTCGCGAATAGGTGCTCGTGAACTTCTTTATGGCCCAGTTGACAGGGTAATACCTTCTGAAGAAATATCTTTATGGATTGAAGAAATACTGTCTAAGACGTGGCGCAACCCAAAACCGGTTGGTATGGCAATCGCTCAACTGGCTCGCAAAACCGGTGATCGAACGAGAGATCTTGATTCATCAATTATAAACATCATCATAGACTGGATGAATCAATATGATATCTTAGCTCCTCATATAAAATACTTAAAAGATGTAGTGCCAATGGCGAGAAGTGAAGAAAATGCCATTTTTGGTGAAACCCTTCCATCAGGATTGGTTCTTCACTAACCCTTATTTTTTACAAACAACTCTGGAGGCTGTCTTGAAAATTGCTGTTTCTGCTGACAGCCCGGATCTGAATGCAAAAGTTGGATCCAGATTTGGGACTTCTAAATACTTTATAATTATTGATCGGGATACAATGGATTTTGAGGCGGTTGCAAACCCTGGCGCTTCAACTTACCAAGGCTCCGGTGTTCAGGCTGTTGTACTTGTTATCAGCAAGAAAGTTGATACGGTTTTAACAGGTTACTGCAGCCCCACTGCCATTGGTCACCTTACAGCAAACGGCATACAGGTGTTTGCAGGAGTTGTCGGCACGGTTGGAGAGGTTGTGCAGATATACAAAAAAGGCAAATTGCAGCGACAGCCTGGAGTTAAATCCGGCCTTGAAGCAGGCGTTAATAAGATTGATAAGACAACTCTGATTCATGCTTTAAGCAATTCCGTCAATCAGATTATCAGGCTTCTGCCTGTTTTAACCGGTGTGGTGCTGCTCATCGGACTATTTAGCTCATTTATCTCAAAAGAGCTCCTGTCCTCTGTTTTTTCAGGCAATATTGCAATAGATACTCTCCTGGGGGCAAGTTTGGGGAGTATTTTTGCCGGCAGTCCTATTAATAGTTATATCATTGGTGGAGAATTCCTGGAATATGGAATCAGCCTGTTTGCGGTAACCGCCTTGATCATTTCATGGGTTACTGTAGGAATAGTGCAGTTGCCGGCTGAGATGGCAGCTCTGGGCATAAGATTTGCTTTGGTCAGGAATGCGGTGTCCTTTGCTTTGTCCCTGATTATAGCGATTCTTACTGTAACGTTTCTTACTATTATTGGTGTATAAATATGTCAAACAGGAGTACACGCAAACAAAGTGTCATGCGAATGATCTATTTTCCTGCTTCCGTAATTGCAGTATATGGAATTATTTTTGCATTTATGCCGGACAGAGCTTTCCTTGCTCTCAAAAGCAGCGGCATTATTTTTTCCAATATAATTATCCCACTATCCCTTGTTTTTATTCTTATGATAGTTCTGAATCTCTTTTTAAAACCAGCATATATTGCGAGTTTTCTGGGAAAAGAAGCAGGCATTAAAGGAATCATACTATCAATGACGGCAGGAATTATTTCTACAGGACCCATCTATGCCTGGTATCCAATGCTCAAGGAATTAAACGAAAAAGGTGCTGGAAGTTCATCCATTGCCGTTTTCCTGAACAGCAGAGCTGTCAAGCCGTTTCTTCTGCCAATAATGATTGCGTATTTTGGATGCTTATATGTAGCTATACTTACGGTATTTACAATTACGGGGGCACTTGTCGCAGGATATATAGTAGGGGCGCTGATGGAGAAAAAAATGCCCAAAACAAATATTTCATAAAAAAACGAAAATACATTACAGGCAGGAGGATTTGGATTTGGAAGAAATGTCATCTTTAAATAATTTTCCCAAAAAATGTCAGGAGTGCGCAAAATCATCCAGGTCGATGATTCATGGCAAGTGTAGCTTCTGCCAGAACTTGGAATTTCAAGAAAATGTACTCTGTCATCTAAACAGGTGCATACAAAATCCAGCGGTTTTTGAGTGTTATGCTTTCCAGCCCGCACTCAAATTGGTCGGATCGTCTGATCAGGAAATTCCGTCTTTGCCCAATGGTATCAAAGACAACTCTCCACAAAACGGTTTCCATGAGCTGCTTGATTCCGATAAAATTAAGTATCAGCGAGCGTTGGCCTTGCAAAGACTGGGCCGTGATCCGGATAGTGTATTTGTCGATTTCAAATACCATTTTGCATGGAATGTGATCTACAGAAAGCCGGTTTTTGCTTTGCCCGCAAATATTTTCGATTTCGTTAGTGACACTTTTTCGAAATGTAGTGAGATTGTCGGTGGTTTTGTTGATCTGCTCTGGCTGGCTCCGGACCACCTTCATTTATATGTGGAATCAGATGGAAGCAACTCTGTGGAGACGATAGCCCAGGAAATGAAACGGGTGTCGGCCGCAGCTATTCTTGCAGAGTTCAGCGACTTGAAGGCGAGTTTGGGTGCACAAAAGGATCTGTGGGACAAAGCTTACTTTGTAGAAACTATAGGCTAAATCAAGCATCCACTTCCAGGCGAATTGAGGTTTTGATGGGTACTGACAACCTGTTTTACCCTGGTGTGCATTTCCTGGTGGAATATAATGTCCCATAGATTCTCAAATCACAGATCAAACTGTACCCTTAAACCATATCCGCATCTTTTGATGCTTGACCACCAACATTTTTTGTGCCTATATAGGTTGAAAATAAGTTAAAAAATTAACCTTTTTCAACTAAAAATAAAATGAAGAAAATTTATCCAACAAATTTGGTTTGGAAATTAACTGGAGCGACACTAAACCAGCTAAAATATTGGGTCAGGATTAATCTTGTTTTTCCGAGAAGAGATGGTAAATCCTCTTTTTATTCTTTTAAAGACATTGTCAAACTACGTGTATTGGTTTCGTTAAGAAAAAATGGGTTAAGCCTTCAAAAAGTAAGAGAAGGAATAAAAAATCTATCTGTCATGCTACCGGATGATGAGCACATTTCTAGATTGATTATCTATACCGATGGAATGGATATGATTGTTTTTGAGAAAGGGAAATACTTCAGCGCCTTAACGAAACAGCGCTATTTCCGTTTTGACACGGAACAGATTGGGGCTGAAATAATAAATTTGCAAGAAACAGATAATACCCTTGCAAAAACGAAAGATATTTCAAGAAATGGAAAGGCAATGTCAATTCTGCATAGATAGATTGCAAAATGAAGGATGAGCAAACGCAAATACCATGAATGTTTTGCAAGCAGTTCGCAATGAGTTAAATCGATTAGGTTATGCAGGGAATCTGTTACAGGAGGATTATGTCTTTGATGATGCATCCGTTTCAGGCACGAAAGATCTTAATGTTCCATTGGCAGCATTTGCTCAATGGCCACCATCATATCGCAATGCCTGCATCGGTGTACTGACTGCGAATGGTCAATCGGGACCGCAGCATGTTTCAGGATACGGAACCCTTGGGGCTCCGATGTTTTTTGAAGTGCTTCATGATCGTCTTGACCGCTACAGTGTTGAGTCCCCTGGCCAGGCCCGCTTCATAGAATCCATTTCAGTCCACGATATTCACAGAGCGTTTGAGGTCAACAGGGAAAAGTGGGCTCCTGATACAATTTTCCGTGCCAAGGCTATCACACCAATAACAACCCCCACTCAGCTCGATTTTGTCGATATAGGTTTTCTCCCCGCTCTGAAGGGTATGATTCACGGCAAATTGGATCGTTTGCTAAGGGATATACTTCAGAAAGCCCTAATTACTCATGAGGAAGTCACCTCTGGCAAGCCCGATGAGACCTTGCTGTTTCGCCTGGTTTTCCGGTTTCTTGCCGCTAAGATTTTCAAGGATAAGAAACATCCCGGTAACTGGGCTGTTCCGCAGGCAAATACCATAATACAGGAAATTCAAAGATTTTATGAGCTTACTGCGCCTGACATGCAAAAGGTTCTTGATGAACCCAACACACAGCAGATTATATGGGATAGATTCCAAAACGCTTTTAACTTTCAAAACATTTCTGTGGATGACTTGGCGTTTATTTATGAAAACACTTTAATACGAAAGGAAACCCGTAAGCGATTCGGTGTTCACAGCACTCCATCAGTTATAGCAGAGCTTATGGTTGACCGCCTTCCCTTTGAATCTTTATTGGAGCACGAACGATTCATCATAGAACCATTCGCCGGGCACGGGGTTTTTTTGGTTGCCGCCCTCCGCAGGCTTCGTGAACTGCTACCAGTATCATTGACTGACGAGGAAAGACATAAATACCTGAGAGATCGACTCACCGCTATAGAGGTAAACACTTTTGCTGCTGAGGTTTGCCGTTTATCTCTAATGTTAGCGGATTACCCCAATCCGAACGGATGGCAAATAATACCTGAAGATGTTTTTGCAAGCGATATATTAGACAAACAATTGGAAACTTCACAAATTGTACTATGTAATCCTCCTTTTGAGGATTTTACTCTGCAAGAGAGAGAACATTATCGTGATAAAATTCAAAGCGTTCATAAACCACATGAAATACTGAATAAAGTATTGGAAAATCCACCGGCTATGTTTGGCTTTGTATTGCCAAGATCCGCAATAATGGGCGAAAGATATATAGATATCCAGGATCGTATTGCCAGGACTTATGAACAAATAGAAACAATAGCCCTTCCAGATCGTATCTTCGCATTTTCAGATCAGGAAACTATTTTAGTGCTTGCCTCAAAACGGAACAAATCAGCTAAAGCGAATGTTTTTATCCGCACATTTTGGGTACGCGAAAACGATCGACAATTATTTCTTCAGATGGGGCGATTGCCTGTAGGAATTGACAAAAATATAAATCGATCTATCCATACAGCGCCTGTTTCTCTCTGGAATGTTCCTCTCTCAGATATTTGGGATTATCTCAACAGTAATCCAAACCTAAAGGAGATTACAAATGTTCACCGAGGTATTGAGTGGAATATTTCACTCAATACAAATAGGAGTATTTTGATATCATCTGGTTCAATGCCTGGATTCAAAAAGGGGCTGGATAAGGTGCCGGGAAAAATAGAACCTTACCGGACCCAAGAATTTGTATATCTCAATATGGATGAACGATACAGAAGAACAAATGCCCATTCACTACCTTGGGATAGACCAAAGGTTATTGTTAATAGAGCCATTATTAGCCGTGGTCCGTGGCGGATTGTCGGTGTGCCGGATAGAAACGGCTTGGTTTGTCGTGAAAATTTTATAGTAATCTGGCCAAAAACAAACATAACTGTTGAAGTAATTTCAGCTCTTATTAACTCTTCTTTGGTTAATGCGGCGCTTTATGTGAGAGGAGGCAAACGTCTTAATCAGAATTATATGCTTGAACAAATTCCAATCCCATTTCCGGAAGCTATTGATACAGAGAAAATTACCCGTCTTGTCATAAACTATACGAATCTTAGATCAAAAATTGAAGATTCCGCCAGCGAACCAATTATTCAGAAATGTGTCCAAACCCTTATGGAAATCGATGGTTTGATTTTAAAAGCATACGACCTACCTCCAAGGCTTGAACGGAAACTGTTGGAGTGCTTCAGAGGTTACCCAAGGCCGCTGCCATTTGATTTTCCTGAATATTATCCAGAGGACTTTAGCCCATGTATTCCATTGTACAAATATCTCGAAATGGACTTAAAGCAAGCCAGCGCCGGAGAACTTCTTAAAAGAATCGTTCCTTTTGATTCCGCAGATGTACATGAACTCGTAATGGATCTTGAGAAAAGGCAATCCTGATGGATGGTTACCTATTAGATACCAACGCTGCTAGTGTGCTTTGGGATGCCCGGCATCGGGATCACGGTAAGATCAATGCATTTCTGGAGAATATCTCGCAATCCCCCATATGGATATCTGTAGTTGTGCTTGCAGAGGTTGAACACGGGTTAAAGACAGCTCCTAAGATGGACAGGACTCGTCAGAATGATGTCAGGAATGAAATGGCCAAATTTCCCCTTGTACTTGATATGGATAAGCACACAGTTGCTCCCTATTCGGATCTTCGAACAGAGTTGTTTAAAAAGTATTCACCGAAGGACAGGAAAGGAAGACTGACCGCAAAACGGCCGGAAAACCTTTTTGACCGAACAAGCGCCAAGGAGTTGGGTGTCCAGGAAAATGATATCTGGTTGGCATCACAGGCAATTCAATACAACTTGATTCTCGTTACCCAGGATCGCATGTTTCGGCTTGTAGAGGTCTCTGATTCCTTGAGCGAGCCACTGCGAATTGCCAAATGGAAATAGCAGACACTTTCAATGGCAAAGGTATTCTTTGATAAGGGCAAAGCCCATCGCGACGATTTTTTACAATCTCATGATAATAAATGAAAAAGAAAAGTAAAAAATATCCTGTTTCAATTCGTAATTGGGCGGATCCTGAGTGTCTATTGAGATAGGGTTGGGGGCCTGTTTGAAAAGCAGGTGGTCAAATCTGCTCTTGACTCATGTTAGTGTGAAATCCGAATTAATATTGAGTTCAAAGCTTTGCCCGAATTTCAGAGTGGCTCAAGTTTGTAACCGGGACTATAGTTCGAAGTTTGATGCTGCGCCTTGCTATCACAGCAAATAACTTTTCTCTTTCTTTTAGCGGCATCTCTAAAATTTCTCTGTAAATTTTTTCAGCAGTAATCATGATTGCCCTGCCTCCCTCTTTGACCAAACTGACCTGGTGTGGTAACAAATCAACTCCTAAAAGGAGGCCAAATGAAATCCAAGACTATTGGTTACAGGCTTATGGAAGCCATGACAAAGGATCAGATTGCCCATATGTTGGATGCTATATTTGACTTGTGGGGCAGCCGGAAAATAGACGATCTTTTGCACAAACTGAATAAAGACGTTGCTGCAACGCTCTCTCGATTAGTTTTCTCTCAGACTTCTTCACCTGAGAGAATTACCTCTGATGAAAAATATAGAGAAGAATGGGAGCAACTTTGGGGTGAGTGGGAGGAACTTATCTATGAGGTCGGCGACGAGGAGGGGAGATATGTAGAGCAGGAACATCACTGGGAAGCGCCATACTTTGACGGGTACTCGTTAGCTGTAGATCTGGACAAAGTTGCGGAAAAGATGCTCCCTATTATGGACAAAATATACAAACTGGGAATTGAAGACAATAATCTGTTTGAGGAAGAACTTTCAACTATTGATTACCATATAAAGGAATATCCCGAGTGGATGGGTGCAGAGGATGAAGGATGTTATCTTAACCGTGCTGTAACGCAATGTGTACTCAAGTGGGAATGGCTCGCTTCAAAATCTGCCGCGACGTTTGTTGAAAGGATGATTGAAATAGAAAAAGGACTGAACCTTATTGGGCTTGATAGAAATACTTTTACCGATTTTTTTGACTCGTTGCCTGAGGACGATAAGAAACAAGTTTATGAGCATATTACCTCTAACCGCACAAATTCGATATGGGAAGAAAAACTCAACTCGTCCAGTTCTCGATGGCATCAGATATATCACAGCTTTTCCGAAATCTTTAATCCTGACACGTATCTTGATACTTGCCGGGCATTGCTTCATGAAAACTGGCACTATGGTTTACCACTCATCGATGATCTATTGAAAAAGAATAAGCATTCTGAAGCGGAAAAGGTCTATGAACAAATCATTGTCAGTTATGCCGGACAAAAATCGCGTGAAGACTGGCAGCCTGAAACATGTCTTTTGATCTCTTTGTTGATGTATGGCTATGGTTTTGCTGATGATACAGTTATCAAGCTTTTGCAAGACTGGATTCAGGTTGCCGATAAATTAAATATGGCAAGCAAAGCTGATTCCTTAAAGTTACAGCTTGTTACATATCAAAACCCATACAATTGGGATGCAGTTGCAAAGGTATTTCAGGAGATCAACCATCATCCTTTCTCAAGTACGGCAGCAAAACTTATCAGCCAGTGGCAGCAATTTGTTTTGACCATTGATTTAGGGAATAGTTTTAGTAATGACAATGAGTCTGATGATTGCTGGATTAGATTGTTGATGGAGACTGGTTTAGATGAAGGAAAAAATGAAAAATGGTTTGCCAAGAAAATAAAAACCTGGCTGGAATCTTTCTGCCGGAATTCTTCAATTCAATTCCGGAAGCAACAAAAATGCATCTCCCTCCTGACCCGAGATTTATGCGATATATATGGACTTAAAAAGCGCCACCATAACTTGTACAAAATTGTGTCGATGTGTACAAGCGGATATAAAGGGTCTGTTGTTAGCCGGCAGGCATGGCTTAAAAAGATGCATGCTGACCAATTTATACTGCTTATTATAGAATGCTGGAAGCAGAATGTAGTGAAATTATTGCCGGATCCATCCCATGCCCACAAGTCGGTTTATAAAGAGCATGCACTGTGGCTCGCAGTTGTAAAAGAACAAAATTCATCAGCCTATCAAAAGGTTATTGATAAATGGAAAATAGATCACAAGAGAAGAAAAAATCTTTGGAAAGCAATTAGAGAATCGAATTT